>Ga0209810_1001083_pt1 | contig 45766 bp, 36 predicted proteins | sample Coa_R1_7_FD_187159 | JGI IMG/M metagenome (GOLD analysis project Ga0209810, IMG submission 187159) | Surface soil microbial communities from Centralia Pennsylvania, which are recovering from an underground coalmine fire - Coalmine... | ecosystem: Environmental > Terrestrial > Soil > Unclassified... | reverse complement strand
ATCGAACAGCGGGGCCAGGATCGACAACGGGTTCACCCCCCGTCCTTTTGCATAGCGGCCGTATGCGGTGTGCCCCTGCCCGATTGGAACGCTGATCAGATCGGGTCGCAGACCGGGGTAAATCACCGCCGGCGCCTCAATCTGCCCGAATGGAGAGATCACCCGAACGACATCTCCGGTATGAATCCCCATCCGCGCCGCCGTTTTGGTATTGATCTCCACCCAGCTCCCCCAGACCGCGGTGGTCGCCGTGTCGGGAAGCTCCTGAAGCCAGGGTCGGTTGGCCCCTTGGCCATAATGAAGATTCATCGAGGGGAACGGGTAGAAATAAAATGGGAACGTTTTTTCATCCCCTTCGAATCGGGCCGACGCCACCGAAGGGGGAAGCTCTCTCTTTGAAACTGAAATCGGCTTGCCCTGCGCCCCCCACCATCCTCCCTGCTGCAGCCGCTCGATCCAGGCCGCTTCAAACGGCTGATTCACCCCCTGACGATTCAAGAAAGATTTCCACTGCGCTTCCATCATCGATTTGAAATCCTTCCAGGAGAGCCGCGCCTTCAACGCCCCTTCGTACTGCCGCGCGGCGATCAAGAAAAGATCGCCGACCGGGCGGGTATCATAGAGCGGATTCACAACCGGCTGCCCCAAACCAACCACGGGAACGGGGGTGATACCTGCTTGGGCGTAATCACCCCACGACTCCAAGAAGAAATGATCCGGCAGGATCAGATCGGCCATGGCGGTCGAGTCATCCATAAAGGGACTAAAGCTAACGATGAAGGCCGCCTGATCGAATACGTCCCCAAACTTCATCGAAGGCGGAAGGGTGAAAAGCGGATTCGATTGATAAAGCATCAGCACGCTTCGCGATCCCTGCTTGAACTCTCCCCGGACATCCGCCAGCGCCTGTTCTGCAACCATCGCAGCCTCTCCTGAGGAAAAATCCTGTGCCGGCTGAAAAAAGCGAATCCCGCCGGGCTGCCCGAGGTTGCCGACCAGAATATTGAGCGCATTGATCGCCATCATCGTGTCGGTGCCGTTGGTCTGGACGGCGGCGATGCCGCCGCCGATGGCCAAGGGGGCCGCCGCCGTCGAGAACTCCCGCGCAAGCCGGATCATCTCCTTACGCGGCACCTCCGTTTGCGCGGCGATCTGATCGAGCGAGAACCGAGTGTAAAAATCCTCGAACCGTTTTTGATCCCCCTTCCCAAGGCGGGCGCGGCGCTCACTCAAGATGATCTGTCCGACCCCGACCGCCAGAAGTCCCTCAGTTCCGGGGCGAATCGGTATCCATTGGTCAGCACTGGCGGCAGTGAGGGAGAGACGCGGTTCCACCTGGACAAACTCCCCCCGCACCGTTGGCCGCCCCTGACGCATCTGCCCATACGCGATGCCGAAGTGAACCGGGGAGAGCCAGTGATCGACGAAAGGGGCGCCGAACGAGAGAAGATAAGTCGCGTTCGCCAGATCGTATTCGGGAAGGAAATCGATTCCAAAGCCGAGTCGATTCGCCGTTCGCACCGGCGCATCTTCCGAAGGATGATAAAAGAGAAGCTCTCCTGAAATGCCCCGCATGAATTCCGAGAAGAGGCGCGCGAGCGTTCCGGAGGCCGGACGGCTGATCATCACCGCGCCGCCGGGGCGCTTCTGCAGTTCCGACACCCAGCGCGCGATCCCATCATCCCAGCTGATCGGCTTAAACTTCCCCTCCCCTCGCTTCCCATCGCGCTGGAGCGGGCCGCGGATTCGGTCGGGATTATAGAGCCCTTGAAGACTCGCCTGGCCCATCGCACAAAGCTTCCCTTGATTCAGCGGGTGGGTCGGGTTCCCTTCAATCTTCTTGGCCCGCCCTTCCATGACACGGACAATGATGCCGCACCCCGCCTCGCACTCGCGACAGACCGAGGCATACCAGTTGGCAACACCGGGAACGATCTCATCATCGGGCAGCAGATACGGGATGAGCTTGCGCGTCTCTACATTGGCACAGCCGGGAAGGAGGGAGCCGGCGGCCGTTGCGCCGATGACCTTTAAGAAATCGCGCCTCTTCAGATCCATGCAACGCTCCTCATCATCGTTTAATAATGGCAGGTGAAGCAGTCTTTCGATGCGCGATTCCGCTCATGGCAGCGGACACACCATCCCATTTCATATGTCGCCGCTCTCGGCGTCTGCGACATCTGAGCGACCTGGCCATGGCAATCGGTGCATTTGAATCCGGCGCTCAGATGCATCTTGTGCGTGAAATGGACAAAATCGGGAAGGCGCTGAAGCCGCACCCACGGAATCGGCTCCTTCTTGTTCCAGTAGGTCAGAAGCTTGTCGATCTCCGGTGTTTTGTCCTTGAGCGATTTGTGACACATCATGCAGATGTAGACGGGAGGGACCGATGCAGTCGGGGAAATATTTGCCCCGCGATGACAAAAAAGACAGTTGATCTGCAATTGCCCTGCGTGAACTTGATGGCTGAAGGCGATCGGCTGTCGATCCTGCCCCCACAAATCGGCGCTTCCTTGGGAGTAGAAGAAGCCGATTATCAGCGCGACGACAACGACTCCCAGCGCCAACAACGTTCCGGCCCATCTCCGCAATATCAACGCCACAGCGAAATCCTCGATTGAACCTGATCGCCGCTCTAAAACCCTTGCGGCGCGATCCTCGATGAAGAACAGTGCAAATGGTGCAGGATGAGGATTACTTTCCAGAATACGATGTCGGCTCCATCCGCATCAATTCCCCCGGTGGGAGCATGGCATCATTATCCGAGAGGAGTAGATCCCAGGCAAAAATGGAAAAAATAGAGAGGGTTTCGTGATTCGTTGGAAGGAGGATGAAGGCGACCGGCCGCCGCCGAGGTGCGGAGCAATACGGGATGCAACCGGTTAGGGCGCTGGCGCAATCTTCTCACTCCCCATTCCGAAGGGGTGATTCCGCTCCTTCGGCGTGGCGAGCTTTCGATATAATTCCTGGAAAGCTTCGGTCGTCAGGCTCGGATCGCTGAGCCGCTCCAGCTCTTCCGGTGTGATCGGAATCCAAGAGAGCTCGGAGAGGTCGGTCGCGCCGATTTTGATCCAATGGTGCGGCATCACCTCCTGCATGATCAACCGGTCGACGCCGCGGTTATAGGCCATCGCCTCTCGAATCGCAAAGCGGGCCGCCTCGGCCGAGACGCACTTACCGATGCCGAGATTCATCGGGGGGTCGAGAAAAGGGAAAAATTTAAGGCGGGGCCGCATGGAGGGTCCCGCTGCAACGGCGCGGGTAATCTCATCGGACTGAGCCTTCAATTTTTTGGAAAGGGTCATCTCAAGGGTGACCGGCTTGTCTCGATTTTGTTCATCGTTGCAGTTGTAGACCTCTCCGGTCCGCGCGTTCTGAGAGAAGACGGGAAGCGCGCCGGTCAGAATGAAGATGGAGATGAACAAAATGATCCTGAAAAAATCGGGGAAGGTCGTTCGGCTTTCTTTTTTGTTCAAGGAATTCCTCAATTGAAGTTAACTGTGAAGTGAAGCGGCTTGAAACCGGGGGAAAGAGATGCGAAAGGTGGTCCCGACGCCGACCTTGCTTTCCACATTAATCCGGCCGTGACTCGCTTCTAAATACTGCTTGGCCAGCGGGAGCCCCAATCCGACCCCGCGCGCTTTGGTCGTAAAGAGCGGCTCGAAAAGCCGCCCCATATTTTCCGGGGCGATCCCCTCCCCGGTATCGCGAATGACCACCTCCACCGACGTGCGCGTCAGATAGGTGGCGACCTGAAGGGTTCCCCCTTCGGTCATCGCCTGAATCCCGTTGAGGACAAAATTATTGAGTGCGCGGGTGACCTGGATCGGATCGATCAATACCAAGGGGGTCTTTCGGCTGAAGTGGGTCTTGACGCGAACCTTCTCCGGGAGTTGAACACGCCGCAGCAGATTCTCCAGAAGTTGATTCAGATCGACGCGAATCGAAACCGCTTCTTTGTTTCGGGTGAAGTCGAGCAATTCATTCACCAGATCGGTCGCCGACTTACATTCGTCCGAGATAATCGCGAGAAACCGCTCGAATTCTTTTTTGATCGGACCGATCTCATTTCGCTCCAATTGCGTCTTCAGGTAGTAGACCGCGTTGGTGATGACCTCGAGCGGCTGCCGAAGTTCGTGATTCACGCTTCCGACAATCTGTCCCAAGGCGGCCAACTTTTCCTTTCGGGCTTGCTCCTGATGAAGCAGATTCAACTCTTCCATCCGTGCTTCCAAACTTTTTCGGTATTCCTCTTTTTCTCTGCGAAGCGATTCAAAAAGCGAAACATGGGCGAGGGAGGCCGCCGCGTATTGGGAAAAGGCCTCCACCACCTTCTCCTCTTGTCGTGAGATCTTTCGATGCGGGTTCCGGGTCCCCAGACAGAGAACGCCGAAAATTTTTCTCTTCCAAATCATCGGGGCAATCACCGCCCTCTCCAGAGAAAGCTGTCGTCCCTCTTCGAAGAGCCGCTCCCCTCCGTGCAGGTTCGGCTCAACAAGGAGCATCTTCCGCTCCTGAACCGCTCTTCCGACCGATCCCTCTCCCAGCTTGATCTTTTTCCCCAGAAATCCCGGAGAAACATGGATTCCCTTCTCCACCCGCAGCGATCCCTCATCCATCTCCAAAAGGGCCAGCCAACCGACGTCAAGACCGGACAGCGAAACACCCCGATGTAAAATGGCTTCCAAGAGTCTGGAGCGGTCCAAGTCGGCGCCGAGTTCAATACTGGTTTTTCGAAGAATCTCCGCGTCGGCGAGCTCCTTCTCATTGGACTCGAGACGCCCGACATTCTCGATGGCCAGGGCGGCCTGATCGGCCAACGCCTCGAGAAAAAAACGATCCTGCTCGGAGATCCGTCTTCCGATCGCGTTGCTCTGAAGGCGGAGAACGCCGAGGATGCGATCGGCGATTCGAATCGGCGTTCCGACCATCACCGAATACGGCTGTGCGGACTCGAGGGAGGGAGCGCGACGAGATTGCTCCCGGTGAAAGATGATCGTCTTTGCAGTTCGGGCCGCCATTCCGCCGATCCCTTCTCCCACCCGGAAGGTCGAGCCCTGAGAGCCGGCCGGCATGTTCACAACGCTCCGAACGATGAAATGTCCCTGGGCCGGATCCCATAAGGCGAGATCTCCCGAATCGAATTCCAGAAGCCCGATTCCCCGCCGGACAATCTTCTTGAAAAGCGGCTGCAGATGCTGCTCCGAAGAAATTTCCGTAACGATCCGGTGAAAGCGCTCCCACTGAGTCAAGGCGCGCTCTCTTTCTCTTAATCGACGCAGGAGCTGAATCGCAGCGCCGGCCTGCCAGGCGATATTCGCCGCGGCCGCAGAATCGGCTCGATTCCAGGCGGCTTGCCTCAGAACAAAAGAGACAATGCAGAACGGAACAATCTTCCTGGAAAGAGGGATGAGGAGTGCCGGGGTCTCAGGATCATTCCAGAAGTGAGGGCTTCTCTTTTTCCGCAACTGATCGAGGAGAGGGACCTCGGCGAGAAGTCGGTCGGCGACCTTCTTCGAGCGAAGCGGGGCGCCGGACGCCGTCCAAATGGGGACGGGATGCTCGGGATCGAATGTAATCAGGAGCGCGGATTGAACGCCCCATCGTTGTTGGGCGACTTGAACCGCCTTCTCCAAGATCTCTTTTTCTGAATATCCCTCTCGTAAAGAAGACGCGTCTTGAAGCAAGGTGGAAGCGAGCGCCGATCTGCGCGGATGGAATCTCTTCATTTTGCTGCCGACTTCATAAAACGGGCTGACTTTAACATATCTCTTCCTGAATAACAAGAAGCAGATCGGCTCTCTGCGGTGAAAATGGAACCGCTCCTCAGATGAGGCCAGGGACCGTGCCGGCGCGCCCTTCCCACCATATCTTATTTCGTTGACAAATGATCCGATTTTGGGTTAGTTTCACGCCACATACCTTAAGATTTTATAGGTATTTAATAATATCCACTCAATAGGGATATGCGATGGACCAAGAGACCCCCTGGACAACCTGCCTTCTCACCCGAATGCTCATCCATTATCTGGAGCGGATCGGAAAGGAAGATCGGATCGATTACCGCGAGATCTTGTCGGAAGAAAATCGCCCCGATCGAATCGCCAATCCGAAGGCATTCTTGTGCGACCACAATAACTGGGTTCCTCATCACATTCTGAAGAATTTAATTCTGGCCGCCGAGGATGCCAGCGGAATAAAAGAGGTGACCTATCTTGCGGCCAAAGATTATTTTCAGGCGGGCCACGGACCCTCCGTTCTTGAAATCATCGCGAAGCTTCAAAACCAAATGGAGCAGGCGCTCTACTGCTCCAATCTCTGGGCCACCGGTTTTGCCAATTATTTTAAGCTGCAATGTCTCGCCCCTTCGGAACCGCATTTCTCCGAAGCGATCCTGCTCTCGCAATTTGGACCGAACGTCGAACCGATTTACGGCAACTTCGGATTCATCCGGGGCAATTATGAGGGTCTGACGAAACTTTTCCCTGCCATTGAAGAGGCCCGCTGTGTTGAGGAGGTCTCTCAACTCAAACTTCAGAATCTTATCCGAGAATTCGGAGGATATCAGATTCAGAAAAAAGAGGGCCGGATTTCGATTATCGAGAACGCCACGAAGAGAGAGGTCATCGTCGCAAGACCGGTCTCCCTGCGAACCGAGCTTCTCTCCGCCGCGCTCGATTATCGAACCAGAGGAGAGAATTTAATTCTCTCTCCCGAAGAGGGGAACTTCAGGGTCCTTACCCCCGAGGTGGAAGAAGATCCGAAACGGTGCGAGAAGGGAAACAGCGCCTACGAGATCCTCCAAGGAGGAACCCTCCAATCGGGTCCGCTGAAAATCACATTGCAACGAGGGCAATTCTTCAACGCCCCTTACTCCCGTTATCGCTTCACCTGGAAATCGAAATCGGCGCAGAAGGAGTCCCCCGAAGTGACCGAGGTGCGACTGGAGATGATCCCTCCTCTTTTTAACCACGTTCGCGAATTGAGGGAAACCCATCGCCAGCTTCTCCGCTACACGATGGAAAACAAAGCGCTGGCGCAGGCCAATCAGGAGCTTAAGGGAGAAATTCAACGGGAAAGCGATTTTTACGGCATCATTGGAAAAAGCCCCAACATGCAGATCCTCTTCGAGCAGGTCGAGCGGATCGCGCCGGTCGATTCGACCATTCTCATCATCGGCGAGACCGGAACCGGGAAAGAGCTCTTTGCGAAAGCGATTCACCAGTGCAGCCTGCGACGCGATCAGAAGTTTTACGCCATCAACTGCGCCGCCCTCTCCGAAAGCCTTCTGGAAGCCGAACTCTTCGGCTATGAGAAGGGGGCCTTCACCGGCGCGCTCGCCCAGAAAAAAGGGATTTTTGAAACGGCGAGCGGCGGGACCCTTTTCTTGGATGAGATCGGAGAGATCTCTCCGACGATGCAGGCGAAGCTCCTTCGGGTGTTGGAGGAGCGGGAAGTTCAACGCGTCGGGGGACGCGAAGCGATCCCGATCGACGTGCGGGTGATCTCTGCAACCAATCGCGATCTAAAAAAAGAGATCGCCTCCGGCAAATTCCGAAGTGATCTTTTCTACCGCCTCCATGTCATCTCCCTCGTTCTTCCACCCCTCTCAGAGCGCCTCGAGGATCTTCCCCTCCTGGCCGATCACTTTCTTAGTTTCTTCAGCCGAAAATGCAAAAAGGAAAAACCGGCGATGACCCGGGACGCAATCACCCTTCTGACGGAATATAGTTGGCCGGGAAACATCCGTCAGCTCAAAAATGTAATCGAGCGGGCGGTGGTCCTCGACCGAGATCAGGTGATCACCCCCGAAGACATCATCTTGCCGGAAGAAGAGACTCCCAAGGTTCTGGCCAGGGGACCGCAGGCGTTTCACGAAGCGCTGGAACACTACAAACGATCGGTCATTCAAGAGGCCCTTCATAAAAGCGGCGGCAATCAGACCAAAGCGGCCGAGATGCTCGGATTGCAGCGGACCTATCTGGCGCGGCTGATTCGGACACTGAATTTGCGCACCGGGCGCGACATCCGCTAGCCGGCTTGAAGGAGAGTTCGTCCCCCGATCAACGGGAGAATCTGGCCGACTGAGTCGCAGCGACCTCTCGATTTTAGATTTGTGATTTCGTATGAGAACGAAACGGATTAGATACACTGTATCTGAAAAACAGAATCAAACCGACGATCGACTCCTTTTTCCATCTCATCCTCTCGCCCCCCTTTCTTTTTCCGGAATTCAAAATTTTTCTTCCAGGAACCAGAAAACCCAAGCCGGGAACGGCCCGCGATGGATCGCTGTCAACGGGCGGCGCCCCGTTCATTGCGTTCTTTTTCGAAAAGAGGCCGTCTCATCGACTTGGCACAACCATTGCTATACCCCCTGCACGTGAACACAACAAGCAAGTGAATGAGCGGTCGGCGGATGGGCCGCCGAGGCTCTTCAAAATAACGGAACAGCATACTCACAAGGGGGATATAAAAATGAAAAAGACAACATTCGTAGCAACAGCGATGGGATTGGCTCTGGTTTTCGGAACCGCGATGAAGAGCGAAGCGTTCTGCCTGCTCGGTTGCGATGACAGCACGACGGTCGACCAAAAAGCCGCCGGCCGCGATATCCGCGAGAACAGCGACAACGTCTCCGGTCAATCGGCCAAAGGGGTGGGAAATCAGGCGATGCATGATGTGAAAGACGCCGTGGTGAAGAACAACGACAGCGCCACCGCTACCGGGGGAATGCACGACGCCAACGGCACCATTCGTGGAGAAATCAACGCGAATACCATGGCGGTGACCGGTGGACTCGATCAGAGCCACAATAACACCAACATCAACAACAGCACCAACAATTTCGGGAGATAATTCATAACCACCCACAGGCTGTGCGAGGAGAAGGGGTGGATTGAAACGCCACCCCTTCTCGAAGCATCTGCAAACTTCGATCATACGGTAGCCAGGAGAAATCAAATGCGAACAAAATCATTGATCGCGATGTTCCTCGGGATCGCGGCGGTCCTCACGAGCCCAATGCCAAGCAAGGCCGTCTGCTTGATCGACTGCGGGCCGGAGCATTCCCAGCCCGAAAAAGAGAACAACGCAAACGGGAATAAAATCGACGGGAATCAAGCCTCCGGCCAAGGAAATCTCGCCGCAGGCAACATCACCAACGGCGTCGTTCTGAACGGCGTTCAAATGCGTTCGGAAAACCATGTCAGCGTCGGCGGCTCCAATTCGGGAGAGATCAATACGACCTCCAACGCGGTGATTATGGGCGTTGACCAAAGCAATCACAACGCGACCAACACAAACACGACAACGAACAAAAGATAAAAACGTAAGTGGGAATCAAAGTTGGACGAGAACCCGCGACGGGGTGGAATATGAAGATCAACAAAATCGGGATACTCATCAGACTGACGATTGTCCTTTTTCAATTGGGAGGGTCGACGGCGGAAATATACGGGGCTCCGCCCATTCAGAGCGAAGAAGCCGCCCAGGCAGAGGCGCAAGAAGAGAAGGACAAGACACGAGAGAAGACTCCTGAGGAAAAAAAGAAGGAAAAAGAGGATGAAGAAATAAAAGGAAACGTCAAAGACATCCGCAGAAGGCAGGAGAACGACGAGAGATCGGTCCGCGTTCGGGCCAACATCTATCCGGCGGAACCGCCGGAGGCTCAGTGCACCGCGGCCGATCGAGCGCGCGCCCGGCTTGATGAAGTCACCGGCGATGGAAGCCTACGGATGGGAGATGTGATTATCGATTCGAAAAACGAGACGAACGTCGAAAAAAACAGAGGGGCAATCAACAGCCAGGTCAACGTCAATATTACAAATACCAACATCAAACGTTGCTAAGCACGAAAGGTGGAGAAAAGACCATGAGAGGGAAAACGTTTCTGAAGATGGGCATGCTGGGAATGGTGCTCTCCCTCTGCCTGCAAGTGCAAACCTGGGGCGCCGAGCCGAGCGCCCCGGGCGCTTCCGCTAAGGTTCGCGTCGCGGTCGCCCGGTTCGGCGCGACCGACCGGTTCGCCCAAGTGTATGGGGGCTGGGATATCGGCGGCGGGCTTGCCGCGCAGGTGGTCACCGAGTTGATCAATACCGGAAAGGTTGTGGTCGTCGAGCGGGCGATCCTCTCCCAGATTATGCGGGAGCAGGAGCTCTCCGTCTCCAAGTTGGTGACGAAAGAAACGGCGGCTCAGGTCGGACAGCTCCTCGGGGTCGATTATTTGATCGTCGGCGAGGTCACCGAGTTTGAACAGAAGGCGGTTGGAGCGGGAGCGAAGGTCGGGCTGCTGACCTGGCTTCTTCCGAAGGCGTCGGCGGAGTTCACCGCCGCGCATGTTGGAATCGATCTGCGGATCATCGACACCTCCACCGGAGAGATCATTCATTCCCATCGCTCGGAGGGGCGCGCTTGGGAGGAGGCGGTCGCCGTCGATCTCGATCTGCCGACCCTCACTTTCGGCGGAGACGCTTTCCATAAAACGCCGCTCGGGAAAGCGACCCGGGCGACCATTCAGGATGCCATCGGTTTTGTTCTCGGAGCGGTTCAGGAGCGGCTCCGGACCTACTCCAGCGGATTGGGAAAGGTGATCCATCTGGAAGACAATCTCGTTTACATCAACGCCGGGGCCAACGCCCAGGTTCATGTCGGCGACCGGCTCTCGGTCTTCTCGGTGAAGAAGGTCTTGACCGACCCGGAGACCAATCAGGTGGTCGGTGTCATTGAGAACCCGATCGGAGAGCTCACCGTCGTCTTCGTCTCCGAAAAATTCTCAAAAGCCAAGGTCGTCGGAAATGCGATGCCGAAGAAGGGAGACACCGTCCGCTTCTCGGAGAAGAGCCGGACAGGAGCCGCCGGAGACGACGCCGCGCCATACGGCGATGTCAATGGACTGACCGTCGCCAAATCGGGCTATCCGATTCTTGATTAAGAAGGTGAACACGATGAATCTTTTTTTTAAAAAATCGATCCTCCTCCTCACCTTCCTGATGCTCGCGTCGGCCTGCAGCCGCCAGATTCGGCCCGACGCCGGCCCGACCCATCTGGAAGAGGGACTGATCGCCTACGATCAGAATCACTATGACGAAGCGATGAATCACCTCGATGCCGCGCTCAAGCTCGATCCGCAGAACACGGAGGCGCTCTTCCGAAAAGGGGTGATCTTCCAAAAGCAGAACAAACCCGACGAGGCGATCCAGGCCTATCGCGAGGTCGTCCGGATCGACCCGAACCACATCAAAGCCCACTACAATCTCGCCAACCTCTACTCCTACGAGAAGGCGAACAATGTTCAGGCTATTTTTCATTATCGAAAGTTCCTGAGCCTCGCTCCGACCCATCCGCTTGCATCCCGGGCGCAGACCCGCTTGGCCGAACTGACCGAGACCCCCACCGACAAGCTGGCGCGGGGAAACGGCGTTGCGGAAGAGGAGGGGCAAGGGGATATTCGCCTGACGGGAGAGATGATCGTTCCGCCCGCGCCGGTGATAGCAGCAGCCGCTCCGTCTCTTCCCGAACCTCCCGCTCCGACGCCGCGGAATACCCCCGCCGGCGCGCCTGCCGTCTCATTCCCGCAAGTTGTTTGTGTTCACGGCGAAACGAACCAGGGAAAGGTGGAGGGAAGCGGCTTTGTCGTCGGACCGGGCTACATTCTGGTGAGCGGGCATGAGGCCAACAAGGCGTCGCGGCTCGAAGTGCAGTTCCAGGACGGCTCGGCTTATTCCGCAACGGTGTTGTCGGTCAGCGGGGCGCTCGATCTGGCGCTCTTGCAGATTTCATTTCGGGATTTGGAGCCGCTTCCGTTCGTCGCGGCCAACACGTCGAAGGTCGGCGAGTCGGTCGTCGCCGTCGGCTGCCCGTTCGGCCTCAACCACTCCGCCTCTCAGGGAATCATCAGCGCGCCGGAGCGGACGCTGGGCGATCGCCCGGTGTTGCAAACCGACGTGGCGGTCAATCCCGGCAGCAGCGGCGGACCGCTGCTGAACAAACAGGGCGAAGTGGTCGGCGTGGTGCTGGGCATGCTCCCGGAGGCGCGTGGGATCGCCTTCGCCGTTCCCAGCCGCGAGGTCCGGCGTTTCCTCGGAGAGACCTTCTTCCAGATGGGAACCTTGATGGCGGAAGCGAAGCGGTATGCCGAAGCGGCCGACCTCCTGGTGCAGAGCACCCGCCTCTGGCCGCAGTCGGCCAAGGCCTATAACAACCTCGGCGAAGTGTATCGGCGGATGAAGGAGGTGAAGAAGGCGGAGCAGGCCTACCAGAAGGCGCTGGAGATTAATCCAAAATATGCAGATTCTCATTACAATTTGGGCACCTTTTATGATAGCATCCTGCGGAATCCCCAGAAGGCGGCCTTCCACTACCGGAAATACCTGGAGCTGAAGCCGGCCGCGCCGGAGGCGGTCCAGGTCAGCCAATGGCTGGGAGCGATTGAGAACAAGAAGTAGCGTCATTTAGGAATTTGAAATGAAATCACTCGGGCGTTATGAAATCTTACTCGAAATCGGACGCGGCGCGATGGGCATCGTCTATTTGGGGAGCGACGCCAAAATCAATCGGCAGGTCGCTCTGAAGTGTCTTCGTCCCGAGCTCTTTGAAGCGTCGGAAGAGACCCGCAAGCGATTTCAGCAGGAAATCCTCGCCTTGGGCCGGCTGATCCATCCGAACATCGTCACCATCTTCGACGCAGGAGAAGATCCGTCGACCCGGACCGCCTACATCGTCATGGAATATGTCGAGGGGACCTCGCTCGGCCAGCTTCTCAAAAAAGGAGCGCCCCTCTCGGTCGAGCAAGTGATCCGGATCGGCATCGACATCTGCAGCGCCCTCGACTTTGCCCATTCCAAAGGGGTCATTCATCGGGATATCAAGCCTGGAAATATTCTTTTGACCTCGGAGCGGGGCACCATCAAAGTGACCGATTTCGGAATCGCACGTTTGGATGAAGGGGGCCACACCCAGACCGATCATCTTCTCGGAACCCCCCAGTATATGTCGCCCGAGCAGTGTAAAGGAGAGCGGGTCGACGGACGCTCCGATCTTTTTTCGGTCGGCGCCCTGCTTTATGAGCTGCTGACCCGCCAGAAACCGTTTCCCGGAGAAAATGTCGCCGCGATCATGCATCAGGTGTTGACCAAAACACCGGTCGCGCCGGCGACGCTTTCGCCGGAGATTCCAAAACCGCTGAGTGATCTCGTGATGAAGGCGCTGGAGAAGGAGCCGGGTCAGCGGTTCCAATCCGGGGCCGAAATGGCCGAAGCGCTCGCGTCGCTGCTCTCGCATCGGGAGCAGACAAAACCGGTTGGAGAAGAGCGCCCCACCTTGGCGCTCTCCGAAAGCCAAGCCGAGGTCCCCCCGGCGCCGGCGAGCCGGCGTCGGCCCTGGGCCTGGATTCCGGTGGTGATTGGCCTGGCGGTCATTCTCGGCTGGTGGAGCTTCCGGCCGCCGCGAGAATCGACCCCATCCGGAACGGGAACAACCACGAAAACACCCCCGGCCGCGACGGGGAAGGTCCATCTTTCCACCACGCCGGCCGGCGCAGAGATCGTGATCAACGGCGAGTTGAAGGGGACTGCGCCGCTGACGCTCGATCTTCCGGCCGGCTCGCATGAACTGGTCGCAAAAATGAAGGGACACCACCCGCTGGAGGCAACGATCACCGTCGCCGCGGGGGAAACGGTTCCGGTCGATTTGAAATTAACCGAAGAGGAGGGAACACCATGACGAGACTGATCAAAACAATCATTTGCGGGATCGCCGTTCTCTTTCTCTTCCTGATTGGAATGAAGAGCGGCGCCGAGGCCGCGCTGAAGAAGGGAGAGACCGCGCCGAGCTTCGCCGCGCTCGATGCGGCGAAGAAAAAGCCGATGGTCTTGGTCTATTTCTTCAAGCTCGACTCCAAACCGGCGCGCGAAGGGCTCGACTATCTGAAAGGTCTCTACGAACAATACCAAAAAGATGGAATCACGATTCTCGCCGTCACGCAAGATGGCGCCAAGGCGCTCGATCCCTATTTGAAAGAGCATCCCCTTCCCTTCACGGTGGTCCGAGATGATGGAAAGATCTTTGATGCCTATCAGGTGAAGGTGATCCTCCCGACGACCTACGTTCTCGGCCCCGGCGCCCGGATCAGCGACGTGTTGGAGGGAGGGGGGCCCTCTTCCACCCGGTTCATCACCACCGTGGCGCAACGGGGTCTGCAACTGAAGAAAACCACCCTCGCCAAAGCGTTGTTCGAATCGGCGCTGAAGTCGAATCCGAAAGATGCGCAGGCGGCGGCCGGCCTCGGTCAGGTCTATTTAAAAGAGGGGAAGCTTGATCGCGCCGAATCTGAATTTTCCAAGATCGCCCAGTTAAAATCGCCCGAAGCGATCATCGGAAAAGAAGGGCTCGCCGAAGTTCATCTCCAGAAGGGAGAATCGGATAAGGCGATCGCCATCGCGCAGGAGGTGGAGAAAGAAGACCCGAATAACGGGCTGGTCCATCTGGTCAAAGGGAACGTTCTCGCCGGCCAGGGCAAGCAGCAAGAGGCGTTGACGGAGTTTAACCGCGCGACCGAAGGGAAGCTCTCCACCGACTGGCAGCGGGCCACCGCCTACAACAACGCGGGCCGGATCTACTCGGAGCAGGGGCAGTATGCCATGGCGGAGCAGATGTATCAGGAAGCGGTCGTCCACAACCCCTACTCCCCCGAAATCCTCTCCAACCGCGGTGTCCTCTACGAGAAGACGGGGCAGCCCCAAAAAGCGCTGGCGCTCTATGAGCAGGCGCTGAGCGCCGATCCGGAAGACGAGGTCGCCAAACATTTGATGAAGCGGATCGAGCAGCATCTCGCTTTCAAGGAAGACATGGAGCGGCAGAAACGGATCGACACCCTGGTCGCCGATCTCGCCGACCGCTTCCACAAAGGCAAGCTCTCGGAAGCGCCGACGAGCGACCCCTGGTCCTCCAAGCCGATGACCGTCGCCTTTCTCGGCTTCAAGCTGATGGGAGGGGGGCTGCTGCGCGAGGGGATGTCGGAGGTCCTTCAGGCCGAGATGACCCAGCGGCTCTCCGCCGGCGGCGGCCGGATCTCAGTGGTGGAGCGGGAGATCCTCGACAAGCTCCTGACTGAATTGAAGCTCGGCTCCTCCGAATTGGCCGACCCCGACACCGCCTTGAAACTAGGGAAGCTCCTCTCCGCCCGCTTGATCGTCACCGGGAGCCTGGTGCAGATCCCGGAGGGAATTCGGCTTAGCCTTCGGCTGATCGATCCGGAAACCTCGGCGATCAAGATCACCTACGCCGACGAGATGGGCCCACAGAAGAATCTATTGACCCTCGCCGATCAAACGGCGCAAGAGATCGGCAAAAAAATTAAAGAGCAATATCCTCTCAAGGGGAAGATCGCGTCGGTCGAGCCGGGAGATCAGGTGATCGTCAATCTTGGATCCCGCCACGGAATCAAACCGGGAACCAAGTTGAAAATCATCAGCGACGGAGAGCCGATCGTGGTCGACGGCAAGACGATCGGCTACAAGAAAAAGCGGGTCGGTCTGCTGGAGATCGTGGAGGTGGAAGAAGGACTCTCTTATGGAAAATTGACGGAGCGTCAATCGGCCGTCCAAAAAGATCAGAAAGTGTTGGAGGAGATGGGCGGCAATGACACGGCGTTTTAATCTTCTCCTCCCCTCTCTTCTGCTCCTCGCCGCCTGCGCCGCGGCGCCGGTCTCCCCCGGAAAAGCCGACCTTCCCCCCGAGGCAAAGGTGCCGACGGTGGCGGTGCTGGAATTTGAAGATCATGGGATCGGCCAGACCGTTTCCACACAGGGACTCGGCCGCACCCTCTCCGACCGGATCTCCGAGCAGCTCGCCGGCCGCCCCGACCTTCGGCTCATCGACCGGGAGTCGCTTCAAAAAATTCTGGAGGAGCTCTCCTTTTCCAGCCTCGATATCGCCGATCGGGATGGGCAGTTGCGCCTCGGAAAATTACTCGGCGCCCAATACCTGATCATGGGAGGATATACCTCGCTGGCAGGCAGCCTCCGGATCGACGGCCGAATCGTCGAGGTCGAAAAAGGGATCGCCGAGGGGAGCTCCCTCGAAGGGAGAGCCGCCGAGCGGACCCTTCTGGAGAAGAGCTTCTCAAAGCAGATGGCCGACCAATTGGTTGCCAAAGTCGGCCTTCCGAAAGGGACGGCAAAATCAGCGCAAGATTTTTTTCTGCAAGGACTCACCCTTGAACAATCCAACAACAATCAGAAGGCCTTGGAGATGTATCAGAAGGCCCTCGCCATCGACCCTCAGCATCACGAAGCGCGGGAGCGGATGGAGAACCTCCTCTTAAAGGAACTGAAATGAGACGACAACTGATTTTCTTTGTGCTTTTCGTACTTTTATTACCTACCCTGGGACGGACGGAAGAGCTCGGCCGCCCCGAATCGGCGGCGAAGCGCCTCTATCAAGAGGGGCAATATACCGAGATCATCAAATCGCTGGGAGGCAAGGCGGACGTCGATGCGCAGGAGGCGCTCTACCTCGGCCTCAGCTATCTTCGGACCGGAGATCAGTCCAAGGCGATCATCGCCTGGAAGCAGTATGTCCAGATCGATCCGGGGAGCGAGGGGAGCCGGGAGGTCTCCAAATATCTGACCCTTCTTCTCCAAGAAGAGGCTAAACGGACGGCGCGCGAGATTCTTCAACAGGAGAAACAGATCGCCGTCGGAAAGATCGACGCCAAGGCGATCGCGGTCTCCCCGTTCGAGAACTTGGGACACCAGACCTATGCCCCTCTCTCGAAGGGACTGGCGGAGATGATCATCACCGACCTCTCCAAGGTGAAGACCCTGAAAGTGGTCGAGCGGGTCCAGCTCAAAGCGTTGCTGGATGAATTGAAGCTCTCCCAGTCGGGGTTGGTCGACGCCAAGAGCGCCCCCCGCGTCGGGAAACTCCTCGGCGCCGGGAAGATCACCACCGGCAGCTTCCTCGATCTCGATCAAGAAAAGCTCCGTCTCGACGCCGCCGTGACGCAGACCGAGAGCGGCAAGTCGCTGACGAATTCAGAAGTTCATGGAGAACTGCCGACCTTCTATCGACTGGAGAAAGAGTTGGTCTTCAAAATCCTCTGCGGCATCGGCCACTGCCCGGAGAGCCTCGACAGCCAAACCAAGGCGGCGGTGGAAACAATCCACACCCGCAACTTTAAAGCGTTCCGTCTCTACTCCCAGGGACTCGAATATCTCGACCAAGCCAAATACCGCGAAGCCTCCCGCTCCTTCTTCTTAGCGGTCGAAGAAGATCCTGAGTTTGAGCTGGCCCGCAAAGCGCTTCTTGACACCCCGCTCTTCCCGCTCGATCTCACCGCGATGATCTCCGGGGCCGAGAAGATCGGCGACGGGGGAACGGCGATTCTCGCGGCCGGCCCCTTCTTTGCCGCTCCTCAAATTCCGCAGAGCACGGACGGGCATCAAGTGATGGCGCCCAGCATCGGGATGTTGACACCGCCGACCCCATCTCCGTCTAATACCGTTCCGGTCAACATACGGGTTCAGTTTTAGGTCGGGGCGGATCTGAATCCGTCCTGACGATTTACAAAATGAAATGGGGCACACATCGTGCGCCTCTAAATGGACAGGGTCAAAAATGCGATTAGAGACATTGATTCGAAATCAGATCGGCTTCTTCACCATCATCGTAGCATTCGCCCTCATGGTCGGCGGCTGTCAAGGCGACAACGGCGGAGGCGGCGCCGCATCGGTCCATCTCGCCCTCTCGCTTCCTCACGCGACCGGAGCGGCGTCGAAGGCGGCGTTTGCTTCTGCTCTTCCGTCCATCAGCTCCGTTCGCTTGGATGTCAGCGGTCCCAACATGAACCCGCTTTCGACAACGGTTCCGATCAACACCGGTGGAGACGCGACGGTGGTCATCGAAGTTCCAATCGGGTTGGCGCGTCACTTCGTTGTCACCGCATTCGATGGGGAGAACACCCCGCTCTTCCGCGGCGAGGCGACCATCGACCTCGCACCCAACTCCTCCCCCAGCCTGACGATCTCGATGGTTGCAATCAACCCAAACGTTCCTCCGCGTCCTCCCTCTTCGATTCAGGTATCGCCTCATACCGCAGTAGTGGCGAAGGACTCCAGCCAAACCTTTTCCGTCTCCGGGATTGATCTTTCGCAAGTCCAATGGGAGGTCACCAGCACAGCCGGGAATGATCCTGATAAAGTAGGAAGTGTCGCGACCGACGGGGACTATGCTCCCCCCGCCACAATCCCGACCGATGCCGCCGACGGGTTGATCGGCAATCCAATCCCGGTCACGGTGACGGCAATCGATAAGAACACTCCGACCGTCCGGGACTCCGCCACGGTTCAACTGACCACGGGATCACTTTTGACATTCGATCAAAACCGCCGTCTCACGTCGGCCCCCCGATCCGTTTCGACCCAATACGCCGGTCAGAGAAATGTCGCATTCTACAACGGGAAGATGTATGCCGTCTGGGTAGAATGCCCGGACAATTGTTCGGATCTTTTCTTTTCAGAATCATCAGACGGGATTAATTGGGCCAAACCAACCCCTGTTGGGCAGGGATCAAGCATCGCCAACCCGCAGATGGCCGTCAGTTCGGACGGAAACGTTTATGTCACCTATGTCGACTGTCTGCTCTGCGGGGTACATGCGATTCAATTAGCCGTGCGCCCCTTCGCTCAAACGGCATTTAAAGCGATCCCCCTCACGATGGTCAGTCCGTCTCCCCAGGCACAAGAACCAATGGTCGCCGTGGCAGCGAGCGGCGTCGCATTCGTCGTTTGGTCGGACATCAATCCTCGTTCGCAAACAGGACGTGATATCTACCTGCAAAGAATTCCAACCGACAGTGCACCTAAGAAAATTAATACCGACACGGAAAACGTAAACCAGAGTCGTCCTGTAATTTCCATCGCCAATACCGGAGAGGTTTTCCTAGCTTGGGAAGACCAAAGGAACAACCAAAAGCAAGAGATCTTCGCGGCTGCTTCCATAAACGGGGGAGACAGTTTTTTGGTGAGGTTCAGGTAAGCGCAACAAGCAACTGTTGTTTTGTCTCAAATCCAACGCTCGTTGCCGGTCCCGCGGGAGTCGCATACGTTGCCTGGGAAGACGATCGGAACAGCGTTGAGTTCCCATTTATCTTCTTCAATACCATCAAAATAGAGAATGGCTCTCTTATATCTGGGGCTGATAAGCCCGTGGGAACCGGCGCGAAAGGCTCTCGATCTCAAAACCTGCCGAGTATCGCATGGGATGGTCGGAACGATATTTACCTTGCCTTCCAAGAAACGCTCAGCACCAACAATGACGGCATCTTCCTCGCTAAGACGGTGGATGGCGGTAATACGTTTCGTTTCTCTCGAATCGATGATGATGGTTCATCCCCCTTGAGAAACAAATTTTCTCCGTCGCTGGCCGTCGATAGCGCTGGGCGGGCTTTTGCAGTTTGGAACGATGGTCGATTTGGTAACCAACAGTACGATGTCTTTTTCGCCAAGGGAGAATAGCGCCTAATCAACTTCCAGGACCGGTGATTATGAAAAAAGTAATAGCCCAAATAGCATCCTTCCGACAAACCATTTTCTCCCTTCTCCTACTCTCTTTTCTTCTCGTCGCCTGCGGCGGCGGGGGAGGTGATGGGTCGGGAACGACACGAGTTGGGTTGAGCATTCGCATTCCAGCCTCTGTCGAAAAAGTCTCCGCGTCCGGCCGTGGGAAAGCGTTCGCACCGGCGCCCGCTCCAATCGCGGCGATCGGCGTCAGTGTCGTGGATGCGGGGGGAGTGCAGCTGGCGTCGACCAGGTTGACGGTCTCTCCAGGCGAGGATGTCACCGTCACCCTGGAGGTCCCGGCCGGGCGGGCGAGGACGTTTACCGTTCAGGCACTCGATGCAACGGGGAACGTCCTGTTTCAAGGACAAACCAGCGCCGACCTGACTGCGGGAGTCCCCTCCTCGCTCTCCATTCAGATGTCGCCGGTCTTCGTTATTCAGGCCTCACTCACGCTTAGCCCCCCTTCGGCCTCGGTTCGCCCCGGTGGAACCGTGACATTCACCGCGACGCCGACCGGCCTGACCGACCCGACCTTAAATTGGAGCGTCAATGATATTGTCGGCGGAAACGCCACGGTCGGGACGATCACGCCGACCGGTCCAACGACCGCCGTCTACACCGCTCCCAATAATCCGCCCACGCCGAATCCGGTGACGATCAAAGTGGCCAGCGCATCGAACCCAACCCTCTCCGCAACGGCCGCGGTAACGGTCCTCCCGCCGGCGACCCTCTCCCTCAGCCCGACCATCCGCTCCCTCCTGCCGGGGCAGACACAACGCTTCACCGTGACCATCACCGGTCTCGATGATCCCACCCTGGTCTGGACCGTGAATGACGTTAAGGATGGAAACGCGACGGTGGGAACGATCACGCAAGACAATCCGGCCCTTTACACCGCCCCGAATACCGTTCCGACTCCGAATTCGGTGACGATCAAGGCAACCAGCGCCTCCAATCCGGCCCTCTTCGCGACCGCCACGGTGACGCTGCTTACCCCATCGACCACGGTGAGCATCAACAGCGAAACCGGCGCCGACGGCCCCGACTGCGGATCGGTCGACGCTCCTTGTAAAACAATTACCCAGGGTCTGGCCCTCGCGAAGGCCGGCCAGACCCTTCTCGTCGCCCCCGGCACCTATACCTTCAACAGCACCGGCGGCGGAGAGACCGCGCCGCTGACGATGAAGCAGGGGGTCAACATTCAGGGGTCGGGGTCGGAGACGACCGTGCTCATTTTCAACAGCACAAACGACCCCGACCGTGCAGGAATTATTGGCGCCGACAATGCCACCTTTTCGAACTTTACCGTTGAAGGCAATGAGGGCCTCGATTCCGACATGAGCCTCACCGTCGGTTCGACCACGGTCAGCGACAACGTCTTCATCAGTCTTTGTAACCTCTGCACCAGCGGTGTCCGGGTGCGTGGGAGCGGAGGACCAACCCTCGTCAATAACACGTTTGGAAAGTCAGGCGCGGGGTTGGATATTGGTCTTCGCGTGGAGGACACCGCCGCGCCCCTTGTTTCAAACAATACCTTCTCCGGAAACCGGATTGGGATACAGGTTCTTGCGAACGCCACACCTGATCTTGGAGGCGGCGCCAAACAGAGCACTGGAGGCAACACGCTTAGCTGTAATCAAGACTTCGATCTTGATACTGCCGTCGGCGTTGCTGCCCAAGGGAACCTCTGGGACCACGTCCCCCCCAAGCTAGGAGACATCGCCGGACAGGGAATCGACCTTACCTCATCGAAGGTCAGCACTTTCAACGCTCAATTGGCGGGTAATCGCTGCAGCGTGTCGATCACCTCGCCGGCGCCGTCCGCGCTCGTCCGAGGAACGATTACCATCACGGCAAACGTCGGAGACCCGACCGGGGTGTCAGAGGTTGATTTCTTCATCAGTACAGCGTCGGGCCCAGCGTCGATCGGAACCAGTCCAGCGGCGCCGTATCAGACCACGCGAGACACGACGCTCGACAAAGATGGTCCACATAGCCTGAGCGCAACGTTGAAGAATGCGAACGGAACGGTCACCGATGCCGATAGCCTTTCAGTGACGGTCGACAACACCCCTCCGTCAGTCAGAATTACTGCTCCCACTCCCGATGCGGGACCCTTGGGGTGCGGCAATGTCACGGTGACCGCTTTGGCTTCGGATCCGAATGGGGTCAGCCAGGTTGAATTCTTCGTCTCTCAGCAATCGATCGGGCTCGGAACGCCCGGCACCAACGGGAACTTTAGCCGATCTTGGGCGCCGAGCGCCAACGGAAGTTATACCCTCACTGCCGCGGCGACCGACCAGGCCGGTAACAAGAGCCCCCAATCGGCAGGAATTACCGTTCAGGTCTCCTGTGTAACCTCGATCCAGGTTAGTCCGTCGCCGGCCGTTGTCGCTAAAGATAAAACTCAGTCGTTCACGCTCGCCCTCAAACCACCCTCGGCCACCAACGCCGATGTATCCTGGAGGGTCAACGGAATCGTCGGGGGAAGAAGCGATCTCGGCACGATCTCGTCCGACGGACTTTATACCCCTCCCGCAAAAATTCCGACCAACCCGTCGGAGGTCGCCACGGGGGTGACAGTTGAAGCGGTCAGCCGCACCGACAGCAATGTCATTGGGACGTCGGCGGTCACCTTGGTCACCGGGTCGAAATTGGCGTTCGATCCGAATGTCCCTGTCACACAGAAGACAAGCACGGTATCAACCGACTCCTCCGGCCAGAGAAGCATCGCTTTCTTTAACGGAACGATCGAAGTCGTCTGGGACAACGGCTCCACGATTCTCTTCTCGGAGAGCACCGACGGGAAAACCTGGTCCGCGCCGGTCACCGTGGCAAGCGGGAATGTGGGGCAACCGACGCTGGCGATGGGTCCGGACGGCAGTGTTTATGTAGCCTATCAATCGATCCCAGTGAACAACGTCGCCCTCATCCGTTCGATCCAATTAGCAGTCCGACCGCCGGGCAAAGTATTCGGACCGCTTACCGGCTTGACGAACGTCGGCAGCTCGGCGCAAGATCCAACCCTCACCGTTTCGCCAAAAGATGGCACCCTCTTCGTCGCCTGGGCCGATATCGCTCCGAACGGGACGACCGGCTATGATATCTACCTGCAACGAATCGGAATCGATAAAACCGCACGGAAAATAAACACCGATACCACCGATGCCGCTCAAACGCAGCCGGTTCTCGCCGCCGGCAAGAATGGAGAAATCTATCTTGCCTGGAACGATCAAGCTCGGGTGATGGCGACCGCTTCTTTTGACAGTGGAGCAAACTTCCTGCAAGCGGTTCAGGTGAGCGCATCCGGCACCATTGCGGCGAACCCGACGCTGGCGGTCGCTCCAAATGGAGCGCTCTATTTTGCCTGGCAAGATCGCACGACCAATCAGTTCCTGATTTTCTTTAACCTGGCCGACTCCTCCAAAGGAGTGCTGAACCTGAAATCCGACGCGAGCCATGCCATCGGAACCGCAAATACAGGTGTTCTGCAACAGCAGGCGCCAAGCATCGCATCGGACGATCAAGGGGAAATCTATATTGCGCTTGCTGAACTTTTCGGCGACGACACGCAGATCCTCCTTGCCAAGAGCACGGACAACGGGAAAACATTCGTTTTCTCCCCGATCGATGATGACACAAAAATCGTCCAGAACAAATCAGCCCCCTCTCTGGCGGTCGATGGCGTCGGACGGGCCTTTGCGATCTGGACGGATGGAAGAAACGACCCGAACGCCACCGGCGTGAACGATGTCTTCTTCTCAAGAGGAGAATAACAACCGGTGCAATCGCAAGATTAGAGAGGACCTGAACACGCACGCGCGTCGCATTCCCCGCCCCTTGGGGCGTGGGTTAGACGCGCGAATACAAATAGATTCATCTCCATTCGGGTTGAAGATTCCCCGCTGCTTGCGGCGGGGAATCTTCAATCGATCGGCAGCCTTCACGCGGAGTTGAGATGGCGCAGTACAATCCGGAATCCCATCACCGCCGGTCGATTCGGCTCAAGGAATATGATTACGCGCAGGCCGGGATGTATTTTGTGACGGTCTGCGCGCAAAACCGGGAATGCCTGTTCGGAGAGGTGATCGACGAGGAGATGCGGTTGAACGGTGTCGGGCAAATTGTTGAAGCTCAATGGCAGAAAACGGCTTCGTTGAGGCCGCAAATTAAATTAGACGCTTATGTTGTCATGCCGAATCATTTTCACGGAATTATTTTTATTCTCAACAATCGTAGGGGCGTATTGCAATACGCCCCTACAAGAGACCGGCAATCATTCCGATCCCCATCGCAAACCGTCGGGGCGATCATTCGCGGATTTAAATCGGCGGCCGCCAAAGAAATCAATCTATCTCGGGGAACCCCTGGTCTGCCGGTATGGCAACGCAACTACCACGAACACATCATTCGTGACGAAAATGAATTAAACCGTATCCGCGAGTACATCGTCCTCAACCCGGCCCGATGGAAGGATGATGAGGAAAACCCAATCAATCAAAGGGCGGCGAAGAGACCGCCGGTGCAAACGACCACAACGATTCGATCAATTCGATCATAGGAGACACCCCCTTGAAGAACACTTTCCTGGTTGGACTATTCTTTTTCGTCTTGCTCCTCGCCACCCCTCGTTCCGGATCTGCAGAAGAACCGCAGGGATATCATGACCACCTCTCCGCCGGAATCGTCCGGTTGAACCAGAATGACCTCGGCGGCGCGATGCAGCAGTTTAAAGAAGCGCTGGCGGTAAATCCCCAGGGGGTGGAAGCGTTCTACTATATCGGGGTCACGCAGGCGCGGGCCGGACAACGGGACGACGCCGAGAAGTCCTTCAAAGAGGCCCTCGCGCGCGACGCCACATTTCTTCCGGCCCACTTTGATCTCGGCGTCCTCTACTATCAAAAAGATCAAGACGATGCGGCGCTGAAAGAATTCGATATCGTGCAGCGGGCCGATCCCGACCGCGCCCGCGTCTACTACTACCAGGGGTTGATTCTCCGACGGATGGGAAAACCGAAGGAAGCGGCGGCGAAGATGGAGAAGGCCGCGTCGCTCGATCCCGATATCGCGCTTGAGGCAAACTATCACGCCGGGTCGGCCTACTATGAGGCGGGGGATCTGGAGTCGGCTCGGAAATCGTTCCAGAATGTTGTGACCCTTCTTCCCGAGGGAGAAACCGCCCAATCGGCCAGCGACTATCTGGCGCGGATCGACGCGCAGGCGAGACACAACAAGCGCTGGGACCTTCTCTTCTCCGCGGGGGTCCAATACGACACGAACGTCATTCTGGAGCCGACCCGGAGCGTTCCCGCCACACCGCAGACGATTACGAACAAAAGCGATCTGGTCGGCGTCCTCTTCCTTCGGGGCCGCTATCAATGGTTAAACACTCCCGACTGGGATGGGCGGATCGAGTACAATTTTTATCAGAACTTTCACAGAAGAGACCAACTGAACGATTTCGATCTCCAGAGTCATAATCTGATTCTCAACGGGGGAAGGCGCTTCGGCCGCATGGAGCTTCTTCTGCAATATGAGCTGCAATTCGCGACGCTGGGGGGGGACCGTTTTCTGCTGCGACAAGAGGTCGGGCCTCATCTGATCGTGGAGGAGAACAAGCAGAATGTGACGGAGTTTTTATATCACTTCGGCTACAGAGATTTTTCCGACATTCAGCCGCTCTTTCCGAACAACTCCGACCGGGACGTCCATACCCAAAAAGTCGGCTTCCTCCACTACTTCCTTTTCGGATCGAAAGGAAACCTCCATGCCGGTTACTTCTTCGAGCGGGAAAAGGCGGGCAACTCCCCCACCGAGGATGATTGGACGTTCAACGGCCATCGCTTGGTCGCCGGGGTGGTTCTTCCCCCTTGGCAGAAACTCATCTTCGCATTCGACACCGAATATGTTCTCCGCCGGTTCTCCCATCCGAACAGCCAGCCTCCCGGCGACAAACGCAAGGATGACGACTGGCTCGCCATCGCCACCCTCTCCAGGGAGATCACGCGGCACATCGATGTGGCGCTCCAATTTCTGCATGAGCAGAACCTCTCCAACATTCCGCTCTTTGAGTATCACCGGAACATCTATGGGGCGATTGTAACGGCCAAGTTTTAGCGGGAGGGAGGAAAATATCCGCGCTCAGTCGGCGATCTGATGCCGCTTGAGCTTCTCGTAGAGGGTGGAGAGGGCGATGCCGAGGACCTGGGCGGCTGCTTTTTTATCTCCCTGGTGGGCCTTGAGCGTTCGCTGAATCACCTGCTTTTCGATCTCTTCGAGCGATCCGGACGGCGGGGCCGCCTTCTGCTCCTCCCACGACATCGGCTGGCCGCTTCGCTCGGGGGCCTGAAGGAAGAGAAGATCTTCGGGCCGGAGAGTGTTCCCCTCCATCATCACGACGGCCCGCTCGATCACATTGCGAAGCTCTCGGACATTGCCGGGCCAGTTGTGCGTCATCAGTTTTTTCATCGCCTCCGGAGCGACCTGGATCGACTTCCCTTTAAGAAAATGCTCGACGAGCAGCGGAATGTCTTCCTTCCGCTCCCGGAGCGGCGGCAGAAAAATCGGTAAGACGTAAAGTCGAAAGTAAAGATCTTGGCGAAAACGGCCCGCCAGGACCTCCTGATCGAGCCAACGGTTCGTCGCGGCGATGATCCGAAAGTCGGACCGGAGAACTTCATTGCCGCCGACCCGTTTGAAGGTCCGCTCCTCCAGCACCCGAAGAAGCTTCGGCTGCATCTCGATCGGCAGCTCGCCGATCTCATCGAGAAAAACGGTGCCGCCCCGGGCCAGTTCGAACGCCCCCTTCCGCTGGGAGATCGCCGTCGTGAAAGCCCCCTTCTCATGGCCGAAGAGCTCCGATTCGATCAACTCCTTCGGAATCGCGCTGCAGTCGAGGGTGATGAAGGGACCGTGTACGCGTGGACTTAAGTGATGGATCTCCTGCGCGACCAGCTCTTTTCCGCAGCCGGTTTCGGCCTGGATCAGAACGGCGACCTCCCCCTTCGCCCCCCGCTGGATCATCCGGAAGACCTCCTGCATCTTCGAGCTCTGTCCGATGAGGCGGCCGAGAGAAGGGGGGGCGAGCGGCTCGGTCGGCTCCTCCGGGAGAATCTTCAGCTTGGTTTGGCCGATCTGAATCTCCGAGCCGATCTCCGCGATGGAGCTTTGAATCCGCTGGCCGTTGATCCGCGTTCCATTCGTGCTCCCCAAGTCGCGCACTTGGATGGCGGTCGGCGTCGCTTCAATCTCCAGATGAAGTCCCGACACCGCCGCATCGGAGAGGACGATATCATTCCGGCCGGCGCGGCCGATCCGGGTGACCCCTTCTGAAAAGGGAAACGTTTTTCCCTGATCGGGCCCGGCGACAATCACGATTTGGCAGCGAACGTCCTTTTCTTTCGGTCGGGCCGAGGCGGGAAGATCGAGCGTCGGCTCGCGCGTGATCGTCTCGGTAAACGGCTCTTCGTTTTCGTTTAATTCGAAAATAAGGCGATAGGAGCCGATCCGCAGGACATCGCCGTGCCGGAGAGCGGCCTCTGAAACGGTGTGGTGGTTGATCTCGATCCCTCGGCCGCTTTTATCTTCGGCTATAAACTTTTTTCCGTCTCGTCGCAGAAGGGCATGCTGGCGGGAGACCTCCGGTTGGGGGAGGACGACATGGTTGTCGTGGCTCCGCCCGATCCGGATCTCCTTCTCCAGCAGGGTGAAGGTCCAGCGAAATTCGTCTTTCAGATAGATCCGTAAACTCGGCATCAGTCGCTCCCGTGCCGATTGTAATGATAAATTCGGAAAGTTTCAACGTGGAAATGAAGCGCGCTCCAGAATGAATTTGATTCCGAGTCCGACTTTAGATACAAATCGATACACTCTTTCATTTCCGTTTTTCCGGAAATCAAAACGGGATTTCCGGAAAATGGAACCTCCTCGGTTGATCCGCCCGATTCATCCATAAAAAGCTTCATCAATAGAGGCAAAACTCGGCTCAAACCGGTGGCATCTCCTTTGCTTTGTTACTGGACTGAATGTGGATACCTCACATGAATCGTCGGAAAGAGAGGGAGGACGTGGCCATGGTGCACGAAGCGAAGACCGATATCGATTATCCAACCGGATTCTCAGAGGCCGAAGCAAATCTTGTCCAAGATCAACCCTCCAGATCTCTGGAGATCATGTCACTTATCAGTCGGCGCTCCTCGCCCGGCGTGGTGGTGATGGGGGAAAAAGGGGATATTCTTCTTATGAACCAACAGGCGGATGAAATTTTAAGAACAATTCAGAGGGGACGGGGCCCGCTCTCCAGAACAGAAGAGGGAAAGCTGATTCAGCGGCTTCATGAACTTCAAGTGAAGATCCTCAAGAATGTGAAAAAAGCAAGCGACCTTGATGAAGCGTCTCCCATCTGCGATCTCCTTCCTCTTCGCGGAACCACCTTCTCTCTGAGAGGAATTCTTTTGGAAGGCGCCGGGCAGGAGCAGGCGCCGGTGATGATTTTGATCGAGCCGATTCAAGAGCGGGCGGCCTCCCATGCTCCCCCACCCGATGAGGTCAAGTTGACGAAGCGGGAGGAAGAGATCTGCAAGTTGATCAGCCGAGGATTAATCAATAAGGAGATTGCATCGGCGCTCGGAATCGGCCTTCACACGGTGAAGGATCATGTCAAAAAAATCATGAAGAAGCTGAATGCCGGTTCGCGCGCCGGCATCGTCGCAAAGATTGCGGTAGGAGGGCAGATCCATGAGAAGGGAGATTTCATGATACGGTAAGCCGGAACACCTTCTGAAGAGACCCTGTCTTCATCGGTTCAGCAGACCGGCCGGTGCCTCAATCAAGTTTTTGTGTAACCTGGATGACCTCCTCTCCGCGCAATCCCACATAGGCAATTTGTCCGGGGCCGCTCGACTTTTCATAAGAAAACTGAATCGGACCGATTGAATCAAACTCCGGTCCCGGTTCATTGTCGACGATGACTTTTTGCTTTTTCTCTTCGTTCGCGTAATAAACAAGATGACGCCCGTTCGGACTGAAGCCGGCGATGAAAACATCATCGAAGGCCGGTCCGGCCAGTCCGTCTAAAACGATGAATCGCTTCTTCTCCTTCTGCGCCGCATAGGCAAAGTGAAGGCTGTCGGCGCTGAAGGTCAAATGTCCCACCAGCTCGTAATCGGGCCCGGCAATGCCATCCAAGATCACCTGATACTTCCCCTGGCGCTCAGCGCCGTAGGCGATGCGACGTCCATTCGGACTGAAAACCGGCGTCCCTGAAAGAATCTTCTCATACTCGGGCCCCGGCGTTCCATCAATGACAACCGAGAAGTGATGGTTCTCTTTGCTCTCAATCACGTAAGCGAGGCGTTGGCCGTCGGGACTCAACGTCACCGGTCCCTTGGCGATAAGATCAAAGGGAGGCCCTGCAATTCCATCCAACACCACACGAAACTGCTCGCCCACCCGATCGACCCAGACGGCGTGCCGGCCATCCGGACTGAAGAAAAGAGATCGTGGAATCGCTCTGTTTAGGTCGACGGTTGCGATCTTCTTCTCGGTGATCTTCGGTTGATCCTTCCCGGCTGCTTTCTCATGATCATGAAGATGACCACACCCACTGAAGGTTAGGACAAGCAGCATGAGCAAGATCCCTCGAATTCGATCGATCCCTTTCTTTGTCATAAAAGAGATTCCTCCCTAAAAGGCACACGGGTTCTGAAGCAGCCGGATAAAAAAATCGGCGTATGATACCACAAGCGACATGACGCGGCAATGCAATCGATCGTCTCTGCTCAAAGAGATACAGTGTATCTCAGAAGATGTCGCAAATGACCCCACGTCGGCCCGATCGGAAATCCAATCTTCCCCTTTGAAGCGAAACCCTTTTGTTTTTCAATCTTTCTTCGGCTCCCCCGCTCAGCACGCCGACTCGGCACTGCGATTGCTATTTGCTTTCTTACGATGAAACCGGCTGATCCGGTCAGCTGGAAATTCGCATCGCGAGCTGTTTCACAGAGGAACGGCCATGCCGAAGAGGGAAAAGGGGGGGAAACAGGTGGAAGCATTTATTCGATTAATGGACGAAACAGCAGAGGAGATGGTCTGGGCGGTCCGAATTATTGAAAGGGTCGGCGGGCAGGCGCGCCATCTCTATCCTCCGGGCGTCATCATTGCATTTGTTCCGTTGGAGCAAATACGGACACTCCGGGAGAACGCACTCATCGCTTCGATCGACCTGACTGAAATTGACGAAGCACGAATCAGCGAAGCGCCGGACGATATCGCCTTTGCTATGGCGGCGTGGAATAAACACCTTCGACGTCAATGGCCCGCTCGGTGGGAAACCGCCCACGAACCGCCTCTCCGAAGCCGAGGAAAAGGGAAGCCTTGCCTCAATAGAAGGCGCTCTCTCTTTCACAAACCTACTTCTTCGGTTCCAGGAGAATGATGGAATTGGTAAAGAGCGTCGAGTTGGGAATGAGGATTCTTCGATCTTCTCCTTGAAGGGTGGTGTATCGGAGATCGGTCTCGATGACCACCCCCTCGAAACCGGCGACGGAGATCCGGTCGTGCCGTTTAAACGGACGATAGATCAAAATCAGTATCCCGGCGAGGAGATTGGAGAGCGCATCTTTGAGGGCAAAGCCGAGGGCGAACCCGGTCAGTCCCAACCCGGCCACCAGCGCCAGGACATTGACCCCCGCGGTGCCCAATGCCGTGATCGCGCCGAGAATGATGAGCAGCGTCGAAGCGGTCCGGCCGATCAAGAGAAGCACGTCACTTCGGACATGCGCCTGCTCCCCGATCCGGCGGGTCACCTTGTGGAGCAGAAGGCCGGTCAACCAGAAAATGAAAAAGACAAAGAGGGCCACGCCGGCCCTCGGCACCCACCGGGAGGTTTCGCTCAGAAAATCTTGCATCATCTCCCTCACAGTTCACTCCTTTGAAAATACCAAGGGCGAGATTCCATTGTCAAATGACGAAGCGTCCGGGCCGATGCTCCTCCCCGGGAAGCAATCCATTGATCATTCCATACGGATCGATTAAGATCGCTTAGAGAAAAAAGGAAGAAGCATGCGCCGGGAACAGGAAGCCTATCTGATCGGTTTTCTACATGCAGCGCAGGTTCCGGGAAGCGCCGCGATTCATCATCGGGATCGGGACGTGATGGAAGAGATCGCCGCTCTTCTTGGCGTGGCCTGCCGAGAGAGAAAGATCCCGCACGTTCAACTTCACCATCCGGAGCGCCGGCTGCATGGAACGCAGACCGAACTGGTTCTGACCCTTCCCAATGAAATCGCCCGAGAGATCGACCTTCCGCTTTCCACCCTCTTCGATCGTTATCGAAAACATCAGACACACTTCGAGCGGGGAATCCTGGAAGGATGCGGAACACTCTGTTATAAGAAATCGACCCGCGGGATCGGGATCAGCTTTACCGCGTTCGACCCTGAATGGCTCTCCATTCTTCGGAAGGAGATCGGTAAACATGCTCCCTGTGGAGCGATTTCAAAGACCGAGCGGGGGAGTCACTGGTTCAGCATCGCCGATGAAGCGACACGCTCCTATGTCGATCGGCTCTACGGCGATCCGACCGCCCCTCACTCCCGCGCCCGACGCAGAAAACTACAGCAGATTCTGGGGCAGATCGGGGGATCGGCTGAATGATCGAGAGGAGCGGTGCGCCGGCAGAAATGAATGCCGGCGCACCGGAGTCGACGTTACGAAAGAAGGGTGATCTGCGTGGCGCTGAGGGTCGGATTGGGTGTGGTCGTGGTATCGAGTTTCCCTTCAACCCGGACCGAGTGATTCAGAAGGGAGCCGGCGGCAACCGTATTTCCATTTTGGTCTTTGATTTCGGTCTGAGCGTCAAGGAGGACTGTGTACGATTTACCGGCGCTGTCCTTGAGAACAAAACCGGTCACATCACTCCCCGACACCGTCACCGATTCGACCGTTCCTTCCACACGGGTCGCCATCGAAACCGGCGCGGTCGACGGAAGGGTAATTTCGGTGGCAATGACCTGACTCTCCTGTACCGTCCCCTCCACCTCGATCCGTTTCTGAATCGCCCCGTTTAACTGATTGCAAACATCCGACGCGGAAATCGCCTTATCGTCGGCCGTGACCTCCGTCTGCGCATTGAGGGTCACATCGATCTCCCCCCCGCTGAAGGTCATATGGATGATCTGTTTATCGCAATCGACCGCGAGGAGTGTTCCGGCAAATTCGATGTGATTGGCCGCCGGCGCTTCCGGCTCGATCTGGATCAGCGAGGCATGGAGAACCCCGTCCGTGCCGTTGGTTCCGACCACCTCCACCGTCTGATCTTTCTGAAGCTGCTGACAGGAGGCGAGGCTCGCCCCTCTCTTTTCGTGCTCGTCTTTGTCATCCCTTTCGGCAAAGGAGCCGTCTTTCAGGATGATCAGGGCGTCTTGCAGATCAACGGTGATCGGATTCCCCCGCCGCGGATTGAGCGTCAGTCGATTCTGAGTGCAATCGACCGAGACAATCTCCCCTTCGATCTGAGTGAAGTCGGTCACCTCTTGTCCCTGCACCTTCACACGGATCACCGGGCGCAGAATGAATTTACCGCTTCCGGTTTCGATCAAGCGGATCGACTTTCCGGGAACGAAGTCAAAAAGAATCTCGGTCTGATCGTTCGCCTTGATCACCAGACTCTGCTTAAACTTAATCGTGACCTTTCCCGAAGGGACGGTCACATCATGCCGCGCCCCGTCGCTGTCGATAAACCAGGCGCTTTTGATGGTCATACGCGCCTTATCATACGCCCCCGGCGGAAGATCGACCAACGCGACCAGATCGGTTTTCCCGTGGAGGGTCAGCAGGTCGACCGATTTATCCGACGGCCCGTTGAAGAGGGTCACCCATTCCCCATCGACCGGTTTTAACGCCAGCTCTGTGAAGGTCACCCAAATCTCTTTGGCCGTGGTAACGAGGTTGCCTCGATTATCGGCGATCTTATTTTCAAATCGATCGGTCAGAAGGATCGATGCCTTTCCCAGGCCGGGATTATTTCCGGAAGAGGAAGCCCCTCCTCCGCTACAGGCGATCATCAGCGACATCAACAAAGAAAACATTGCGACAAAACGGATCGGTTGCAGCATTCGAAGCATTCGCGACAAACACTCCTTTCTTAGATACATCGCCCGGCTGGGCCCATCCCAACCGGCAGTATCATGTTAAATGAATTTTCAGAGACAGTTCAAGTGGAAAATAGGTATTTTTTGGATCTTCATTCGCCCGATCAAACCCGCAATCGATCGCATGCTTTAAGCGTCGCGGGGCAAGAAACGAGCGTTGGTCTTGAATTCCGAGCTCGCCGGCAACCTTTCGATTGGATCATCTTCTTGAGGCCTTTCCGGTCGACCCCCTTTCCCTGTCCCCGTCGATTTGATGTATAGTTTTTATAGGCGGAATATCGATTCCAATTCCTATTCGGGAAAACGGCTCGGTACATCCCACCGCAGTAAAAGTGAAAAGGAACATCTGTCATGGAAAATGAAGCACGGGGAGAGAACACGGACCACCCCCCCTCCATCGAAACGGCCGTCGCAAACAAACCGGATGTTACGGCCGGAGAGGAGCCGCCTCGCACGCGTGCGGCCGCGCCGGCTTCCTCTTTTTTTAAAATCCTCCGGCAAGGGGCCGCCTTTCTCTACAGAAATAAGGGGGCGCTGCTCGGAATCGGGCTGGCGATCTTTCTTCTCCTCATCCCGCGCCCAGAGGGACTCTCGTCGGAGGGGCAGAAAGCGCTCTCTCTGGTCAGCCTTGCTTTCGTTTTCTTTATGACCGAACCGATCCCTCTTCCGGGGGTCGCCCTCCTCATTGCAGTCCTGGAGGTGGTCATGGGATTGGGAAAATCAACTGAAGTCGCGCAATCGTTTTTCAACGATTCGGTCTTCTTCATTATGGGATCACTCATGATCGCCGCGGCGCTGGTCCGCCAGAATCTCGACAAGCGGATCGCCTGGTGGATCGTTCGGTGGACCGGCCCTCAGGTCCACCGGCTCGCCATCGGGATGGTCACCGCTTCCGCCTTGATTGCCTCTCTGCTCGGAGAGCACACGGCCGCCGCGCTGATGCTTCCGGTGGTGGTCAGTCTGATCAAATTTACCGGGCAAGAACAACACGAGGTCAAGAATTTGTCGGTGATGCTGCTCCTCTGCATCGTCTACGGCGCGATGATTGCCGGAATCGGAACCCCCTCCGGCGGGGCGCGGAATGCCATTATGATCGCCTACTGGCGCGAGCTCTTTGGGATCGACATGAGCTATCTGAAATGGACCATCTATGCCTACCCGATGGTTCTCATTCAGATTCCCATCGTCGCCTATCTGCTCCAGCGGACCTTTCCGCCGGAGCTATCGGAAATGACGGAAGCGATTGCTCGGTTGGAAGCGAAAGTAGAAGAGGGGGGCCGGATGACGCGACGGGATTGGACGGCCGTGGCCATTCTGGGGATCACCCTTTTCATGTGGATCACGCTGAGTGATCGACTCGGTCTGGGAATCATTTCCCTGATCGGTGTCCTTCTTTATCTGGCGACCCGGACCGTTCGATGGGAAGACTTAAATAACGATGTCAATTGGGGCGTTCTCCTCATCTATGGAGGCACACTTTCACTCGGCTTGGTGATGAAGCAGACCGGCGCGGCGGTCTGGCTCTCTCATCTTTTTTTAGACCACCTGCGCCCTCTTGGGCTGGCGCACGGAATCCCCTTTCTCCTCGCCGTGAGCCTGCTGACCGCAGCAATCACCTGCATCATCACCACCGGGGGAACCGTCGGGATCTTGGGTCCCATCGTGCTTCAAATGGCGCTGATCTCAGGAACCTCCGTGGTGGCCGCCGGTTTTGCCACGGCCGTCTCTTCGGCATTTTCCTACATGACTTCGTTCTCATCGCCGGTCGGGAACATCGTGGTCGGAAGCGGCCTGTTGAGAGGCCGGGATTTTCTAAAGGCAGGATGGAAGATGTGGATCATCTCCATTTTGATCTTAATGCTTCTCGCCTCAACCTACTGGAAAGGGTTGAGCCGGATCGGTTTTGCGCCGGGCGACCTCCCATCCCCTTCAAAACCATCGACGACAAATCCGGAATGACGCGGCCCGACGCGGGCGATTCACTGATACCGCATTCGTCTACCTACATTACGACGCTTTCGAAGTTAGTCGTATCGAAGCGCTTCGATGGGATCGAGCGAGGCGGCGCGGCGGGCGGGGTAGAGGCCGAAGAAGACCCCAATGCCGATGGAGAAAGCGGAGGCGAGAAGAACCGAGTCGATGGAGACAATGGTCGGCCAATGGACGACGGAGGAGATCAGCTTGGAGCCGCCGATGCCGAGCGCGATGCCGATCAGCCCTCCGGAGAGAGAAAGGACAACCGCCTCCATGAGGAATTGGAGGAGGATGTCGCGCCCACGGGCGCCGACCGCCATGCGGATGCCGATCTCGCGGGTTCGCTCGGTCACCGAGACGAGCATGATGTTCATGATCCCGATGCCGCCGACGATCAGCGAGACCGAGGCGATGCTCCCGAGCAGCAGCGTCATGATCCGGGAAGACGACTCGGCCGCCGCGGCAATATCGGCCATGTTGCGAACGCTAAAATCATCTTCTTGGCTTGCCGTCAGATGATGCCGCTGCCTCAACAGGAGCTTGATCTGCTCCTGCGCCGCCGTCGTCTCTTCGGGTGAATTCGCCGAAACCAGAATGGCCATGATATTGGTCACCCCCATGATTCGCTTCTGCAATGTAGAGAGGGGGATGATGATGACATCGTCTTGATCCTGCCCCTGCGCCGACTGCCCCTTTGGAGCGAGGACGCCGATCACTTTAAATGGAACATTTCGAATTCGGATGATCTGGCCGACCGGATCTTGCGTGCCGAAGAGATTGGAGGTGACGGTCTTTCCGATCACCGCCACCTTCGTCGCTCCATCGACATCGGACTGGGTAAAACCGCTCCCCGATTCAATCGGCCAGTCTCGAATGGAAAAATAATCGGCGGTGCTCCCGGAGACCACCGTCGACCAGTTCTGATTCGCGCTGATGACTTGAGCGGAGGTCCGAAGCACGGGGGCCGCGAGATGAACGGCGGAGAGCTCTTTTGCGATCGCCTTCGAATCTTCTTCCGTTAAGGTGGTGGCGGAACCGGAGCCGGTGTGAACTCCTCCCTGGGTGGTGCTTCCGGGAAAGACCATCAGCATGTTCGATCCGATGGAGGCGATCTGCGCTTCGACTTGGACTTTGGCCCCCTGGCCGACCGCGACCATAGCAATTACCGCGCCGACCCCGATGATGATTCCGAGCATCGTGAGGGCCGATCTCATTGTATTCCGGGTCAACGCCCGCGCCGCAATTTTTAAGGCGATCAGCGGATTCATCCCTTCCTCTCAAGCCGGCTCGCCGGCGGCCAGGGCCGCCAAGGTCCTCCTGGCATCGGCCCGCTGCGCGACGGCCAGATCGCTCTGAATCGTTCCATCCCGAAAACGAATCACCCTCGAAGCGAACTGCGCGATGTCGGGCTCATGGGTCACGAGGATCAACGTCATCCCCCCTTCGTTCAACTCTTGGAAGAGGGCCATGATCTCGACCGAGGTGCGGGTGTCGAGATTGCCGGTCGGCTCATCGGCCAGAATCAAAGGAGGGCGCATCACCAGCGCCCGCGCGATCGCCACCCGCTGCTGCTGCCCGCCCGAAAGTTGATTCGGATAGTGGTAGCTCCGTTCGGCGAGCCCCACCCGCGCCAGCGCCTCCCGCGCGCGCGCCGCCCGCTCCGCCGCCGGGATCTCATCATACATCATCGGAAGCTCTGTATTTTCCAATGCCGTCGTTCGGGAGAGGAGATTAAAACCTTGAAAGACGAAACCGATCTTTTGATTTCGAATCCCGGCAAGCTCATTCGGTTTGAGTCCGCCGACATCGATTCCATCAAGGAGATAGCGGCCCCGCGTCGGCCGATCGAGACAGCCCAACAGATGCATCAGCGTCGACTTCCCCGATCCGGACGGCCCCATCAAGGCGACGAACTCGCCTCGGTTCACTGAAAAGGAAATCCCCTTCAACGCGGCCAGTTCGATCTCCCCGGTCCGATAAATCTTCCAGAGATCTTCGACAAGAATCAGAGGAGCCATCGGTTTCTAAAACCTCATCGAGGGGGGACGACCGGCCGGAGCGGAACCGCCTTTCCGAATCTTTTCGACAATCACCTGATCCCCCGGTTTTAAATTGCCGGAGGCCACCTCGGTAAAGCTTCCATCGCTTAACCCCAGGGTCACCGAAACGGCGACCTCTTTTCCCTCCTTGAGCACCCAGACGTCGGTGGAGCGCCCCTTGTCCGCCTTCGCGGAGGCAGGCGATCCGGCGATCCGCTCCGGCCGGTAGCGAAGGGCGGCGTTCGGGAGCTTCAAAATATTTTCTTTATTCCCAACTTTAATCAGCACATTGGCCGTCATCCCCGGCTTCAACTTCAGATCGGGATTTTTCACACGGATGATGGCGTCATAGGTCACGACATTTTGAACGATGATCGGCTGATTGTAAATATCATGCACCTTTCCGTGAAAGGGGCTGTCGGGATAGGCGTCGACGGTGAACTCGGCCTCCTGGCCGACCTGGATTTTTCCGATATCGGCCTCATCGACGCTGGTGTCGACCTGCATCTCGGTGAGGTCCTGCGCGATGGTGAAGAGGGTCGGCGCCTGCAGCGAGGCGGCCACCGTCTGCCCCACATCCACATTCCGAGAGATCACCGTCCCGTCAACCGGAGAGGTAATTGTAGTGTAGCGGAGGTTCGCCTCGGCGAGCTTCAATGAGGCGCGATCTTGGGCTACCTGGGTTTCGGCCGCTTTCAAACCTGCGACGGCGGAATCGTGGGCCGTCTGCGCGGCGTCTTTGTCACTCTGAGAGATGAGGTTCTGCGCCAGAAGCGCCTCCATCCTCCGAAGATTCCGCTTCGCATCGGCGAGGACCACCTGCGCTTTTTCCATGTTCGCCTCATCATTGGCGAGCTTGGCTCTCGCCTGCTCGACCTGGGCACTGAAGAGGGCGGGGTCGATCTGGGCGATGATCTGGCCTTTCTTGACGCGGGAGTTAAAATCGGCAAAGAGTCGCTGGATGGTCCCCGACACCTGACTGCCGACCTGCACCGTCACCACCGCATTCACCTTCCCGGTCGCCGACACAGTCGCGATAATCCCCCCTTGCTCAATCTTCGCCGTCCGGTACTCCGCGCCGGTCTTCCCGTTACGGAAGAAGGCGGCTCCGCCGACGGCGAGCAGCAGAAGGGCGCCGAGGAGAATCCATTTTTTCCAACCCTGAAACAATGTCATCGCTGAATCGTGACTCCACAATCTATCATTTCTATATCATTGCCTTCCCATCGCCTTTTCAAGTCGTGCTTCGTCGACCTTGTAATCGTAGAGGGCCTGAATCTGGGAGGTCTTGGCATTCGTCAGCGACACTTGCGCATCGGTCCGCTCCACGGAAGTCGCCACCCCCGCTTGAAAGCGTCCGTTGGCAAGCGCAAGATTCTCCTCCGCCTGACGGACCACCAGTTCGGAGAGGCGGACCCGCTCTCCCGCTTCCACAAGGTTCAGATAAGACTGCCTGACCTCCAATAGGATATTCTGGCGGAGCGACTCTTGATTGGCCTCGATGGTCGTCAGATTCGCGCGCGCTTCGGCCAGTTGGGACTTCAGAAGATATCCGGAAAAAAGGGGGAAGGAGAGGTTTAATCCGACATCCCAATTCCAGACCAACGGAAACTGCTGTCCCTTATAGGTATAATCGGCGATCCCGGAGAGAACCGGAAAGAAATTCCGTTGCGCCGAGCGAATCGACGCCTCCCCCGCCCGCCGGTTCGCCGCAGACGAGAGGAGCTCCGGCCGGCGTCGGAGCGCTTCCTCCTGGGCTTCCGCCTCCGAGATTTCCACTTTTTTAAAATCCAAAAGTTCCTCTAAATCGCCGATCGGCCGGTCGGGAAGACCGATCGCATTGGCCAACGTGATGCGGGCCACCTCGGCGGCATTCCGGGATTGGATGAGGTTCAGCCGCGCATTGGTCAGATCGACCTCGGCCTTGGTCACATCGAATTTCGGTCGGGTCCCGATATTATAGAATCCCTGCGCCTGTTGCAGGTGTTGCTCGAATTGTTGGACCGTCTCTTCATTGACCCGAACCAGGTGTCTCGCGCCTAGAAGGCCGAAGTAGGCGATTTTGACATTCAAGACGACATTTCCACGCGTCGCCTCGATATCATAACGGCTTGCCAACAAGCTCTCCCTCGCGGCTTCGACGGCGGCGCCGGTTTTTCCAAAATCAAAAATCCGCTGCTGGAGGGAGAGGGAGGCTGAGTAATTATTAAAGGCCTGATTCGAATTAGACGGCTGACTGGCCCCGATTTCATTGAGGCTGCTTCCGGTCTGAGAGGAGGGAGCGAAATTCGCCGTGGCGCGCCGGTAGCTGGAGGTAATATCTAAATGAGGGTAGAAATCGGACTTTGTCTCTCCCACGCGCGCCTCCTGAACACGGGCCGTCCCTCGCGCGGCCAGGATACTCGGATGGGACTGCAATGCAAGCGCGATCGCTTGATCGAGTGTCAGGCGATCGGGAGAAGGGGTCGATTCAGCAAAAAGAGGGCCCTGAAAAAGAAAGAGCGAAAAAAAGATTGCGAAGAAAGTTTCATACACACGCCGCCGTTTTCGGCACACACCCTGCCTCATGTTCAGGAGTCGGTTCGATTTATTATAAAAGTGGACGAGGGGTCTGTCAATCGACCCCGGCCGGGAAGAGAGACTCTCAATTTCGAAAATTGAAGCGGGCGTTAAATCGATTCGACAAGCGGTTTGAACTTACGACAAAGAATCGTAGAGGAGTTGGTGGTCCCAACGGGGTTCGAACCCGTGTTTTCGGCGTGAGAGGCCAACGTCCTAGGCCACTAGACGATGGGACCATCAAGTTTGAAGCAGTTCACCTTTAGCCGGTCATGAGAAGATCGAAGAGGATGCCTATCCCGCCACCTCAACATCATAGAGAAGGCGATCCTCCGCGGAAAATTTCCAGCCGTACCGGAATTCGAATTCGATCATATACCGACCCGCTTTCATCGGAACAAATTCAAAATAGTGCATCCCGATGTCATTCGTCCGGATATGCCGGGTCCGCTCGTACTCGTCACTGATGAGCCTCAGCGCAGCGGTATCGAACGTCGGTACATATCGGCTTCCCCGCGTCCGATCTTCCCAAATACGGATTTTGAACGGCTCTCCGACCTTGGCGCGAATTTTTTTGATTTCGGTCTGGATCTGCTCTGTCATTTTCGTGATCCGGTCAACTGATCGGTACTTTATCGAAATCATATTCCTTTGTCAATGACTTTTCTACCCATTCGAGGGCGTATAAAGTCTGCTCGCTCCCTTTCATCCGCCTGGAGCGGATGCGCAGAAAGTCCGCACTTTGACCCAGCTCTTTTCATTCCCGCCTAGAAACCGATCAAATCGGCAAGGAGAACGGTGGCCCCCTTCTTGCTCTTCAATATCAGAGAGGGAGGAGGATTTGAAAAACTTTTGAAGAAAGGAACAAAAAATGAGGAAGAGCGCTTTATTTTTATTGTTGTTTCTGTTTAGCGCAACACCATTGTTCGCGCAAACGCAGGGTCAGGGGGGCCTTGGCAATCAGCCGGGATCTCCGGACCTAAACCAGCCCGGCAATCAGTCCCCCACGTCACCCGATTTTGGGGGTCAAGGAGGGGCAGTCCCCTGTCCTCCGGGATCGACGGCGCCCGATTTGAATCAGGGCGGCCGGGGCGGATTGGGACAGCCGAATCTGGACAACGCCGTACCGAATGACCGCAATCCGCAAACGCCTGGAACACTTCAGCCGAATTCACCCGGAAGCGTTCCTCCCAACCCGCAAGGGAGCGTCCCTCCAAATCCGCAGGGAAGCATTCCCAACATGGGAGATCAGGGGGGCGGTTTAAATCAGCCCGGGCTCGGAAGCGGGAATCAATTCGGAACCACCCATTGTCCCCCGACCGGCGGCGATCAGGGGGGATTGAGTCAAGGCGGACACGATGTTCCAGGATCGAATCGTCAAACCCCGCCTCCTCTGCTTCCCCCGTCGGGAGGAGTCCAGTAAGACTTATTTACGTGACGAGGGGGGAGTGAAGTCAACGCTCTCCCCTCTCAGGACGCCGTCCTGTTTTTCAGGATTGTGATTTGAGACCGCCTCGACCGGACCTTTGGGGGCGTTCCGTTCCGATTGGGGACGAAGCCAGCCTTCCACCGTAAAGAGCTCTCCCCCGACCCTCCGATTCTCCACCCGGTTCGTCAGCGGATTATAAGCAAGCCGTCCAGTGCCGGTCGTTGAAAAGTTTTGTTCGATAAATTCAATATGATCATCGGCGACCACCGTGATGATGGCGACATGGCCGTAAGGTCCCCCTTGGAAGGTCAGAATATCTTCGGGCTTCGGCCGGACCGACCCGCCGTTTTCAAAGGCATCGAGCCCTTTCTCGGCGGCGGTTTTAAAATAAGTATTGGCATTGCCGTTCCACCGCCGGTCCATCATCCCTTCCCGCGTCTCCATTCCTTTCACCAGATGATAGAAGCGCCGCACATACTCCACGCACTGGTACTGTAATCCATACGTCGCCCGGCCACCGCAGCTGTCGTCCGGATTGGCAAGGTTGGATCGCGCGGCAACCCCCGCATATGAGGCAAGGACGGTCCCGCAAGGGGCCGTTTCGATGCTCTCCCCGATGGATATCATTCCCGTCGTGAGAATAAGTAGGACCGAGAAGATCAAGGCCAATCGCTTCATCATCAATGTTCCTCCTAAGAAAGGTTCTCAGGACATTAAATGAGAAGCGGCGAGATTTTGCAATGGGGAATTATGCCCTTGGGGAATGTTTTCGGGAAACTAAGGAGGGGAGGAGAAGGAATCTAGGGTTATTTCCCAAACCGATCAGGAGGGTTGTCGAGGGCGAAGCATGGTCATGTTGACGGCGATGAATCCTCCCATCGCGCCGCCGGTCGCCGCTCCGATCAATCCGACCTCCGGCCCGCCGATCAAGAGGGCCAACAGCCCTCCCAGCAGCGCGCCGATCACGATGAAGAGGAAAAAGCGCCGGCCGCCTAATCGCCAGACGACCATGCCGATGAGAGCGCCGATCATCGCGGCCAGCCCAATCCAGAACGGCCCGCCGATGAACGAGCCGATGAGCCCCCCGGTGACACCGGTCACCGCCATTCCGGGAAACGCCTCATGAAGCGATTTTGCGACCGTTTTTGCAGACATGGGAGCAGGTTAGCAAATCCCTGAGGGGGAGTCAATTTGTTTTTATCGAAACCGAAGCCGAACGGTCGATATTGAAATAGCGCTCGGAGAGATCGGCCATTTCGTTGAGCCGTTTTTCGACCTCTTGGCGGTATATTTCCAATTCCCCGCGATGGACCTCGGTCGGAACGCGCATCGGCGTGTCCGACCAGATCGCCACCCGCGAGAAAGGATAAACCAGCGCCAGCTTGCACCAGCTCTTTTGAAAAAGATGCTGCCGCGCCCCCCAGGATCGAACCTTGATGATGGGGTAACCGCTCTTCCAGGCAAGGAGGATGATCCCCGGCTTCACAACCCGACCCGGCGGTCGGGGACCGTCGCAGACGATAATCCCGACCGCTTTCTCGTCGATGATGTAATCGGTCAACTGATCGAGCGCCTCTTTCCCCCCCTTGGAGCTGGAGCCGCGAAGCACGGTGAAACCGAATTTTTCGATCAGATAGGTCGCGAGCGCCCCATCTTTGCTTTGGCTGACGATCGTGGCGATTTTTCGTTTCTTGGCAAACGGAATCAGGTAATAAAAATTGAACAGCATGTCCTGATGCCACCAGGTCAAGAGAACCGGCCGATCCTCGTTCAGAGCGTCGAGGAGCGGGCCCTTTACTTCAACCCGGCAGGACCAGCGATAAAGCTGTACGAAACACCAGGTAAAGAGATAGGCCATCCGGAAGAGAATCTTTTCAATCAACGATCTTGGCAAGCGACGACCTCTTGAATCAAAAATGCGATCGGCGGTGTTATTCTACAAGAACGGGGGGAAGAACTCAAACGAGAGATTCCATTCCGACTTCTTTATTCTTTATCGAACGCTCTTAATCGCAGGCTGTTGCCGACGACGAGGAGGCTGCTCACGATCATAGCGATGGCGGCGAGAATCGGCTGGAGCATCCCGGCGGCGGCCAGTCCGATCCCGATGACATTGTAGAAAAAGGCCCAGAAGAGATTTTGTTTCATGGTTTGGAAAACGCGTCTTGAGAACCGGATCAGCCAAGGGATTTTTCGAAGGTCGGTCCGAACCAAGCTGACGTCGGCCGACTCTTTTGCGATGTCGCTCCCCGTCCCGACCGCGATGCCGACATCGGCTTCGACGAGCGCTGCGGCATCATTGATCCCATCTCCAATCATGGCAACGACCGCTCCCCCTTTTTTCTCCCGGCGGATCTCTTCACATTTCTCATGCGGAAGCCGCTCGGCATGGATAGCGCATCCAGGGAGCTGTTTTCCGATCTCTTGAGCGACCCCTTGATGATCTCCGCTCAATAGGTGAAGCGAGAGGCCCTGACATCGGAGGAGAACAACCGTTTCCGCCGCTTCCGCTCGAAGCCGATCGGCAAAGACAAAGCTCCCTTGAACCATCCCCTCCCATCCGCAAAAGACGACACTTTTCCCCTCCGATGCAGCCCGCGCACTTTCCGCCTCCAGCAATGGATCGATGGGCAGGTCATTCTCCTTCATCCACCGCCGACTTCCCACCCAAATTGACCTTAATGATCCATTGATCTCGACACAACCCGCCATCCCAAGACCGGGCCGGTATTTGAAACTTGTCATCGGGTAGAGCGGCGTTGCCTGCTCAGTACCGGCAATCACAAGCGACTTTGCCAAGGCATGCTCCGAGTGTTGCGCCAGCAACGCCCCGATCGATAAGAGTTGCTTCGCGTCGACGCTCGCCCGCGAAGAGAGGAGAATCGAGCGGAGGGCCGGCTTTCCCTCGGTGAGGGTTCCCGTTTTGTCGAAATAGGCGGCGGTCACTTTCGGCAGGATTTCAAAGACCCTGCTCGACCGGATGAATATACCCTCTCTTGCCGCTCGACCGATCCCGACGGAGATCGCCATCGGAACGGCCAGCCCCAGCGCACAGGGACAGGCCACGAGGAGAACGGCCAGTCCATGAAAGAGGGCCTCCGGCCCCCCCGTCCGCCGCGACCAGAAAAGGACGGTTCCGATCGCGCAGCAGAGGACCGCCGGAACAAAGTAGGAGGAGACTCGATCGGCCAGCTGCGCCATCTCCCCCCGTGACTGCTTCGCCTCTTCCATGAGCGAGATCATCCGCCGGAAGAGGGCGTCGGCGAGGGGAGCGGTCGCCCGGATCTTGAAGGGAACCTCCCCATTGACCGTGGCGGCGTAAACCTGATCGCCGATCTTCTTCTCAACGGGGCGCGCCTCGCCGGTCAACATCGACTCGTCGACGACGATCATCCCCGACGCGGCCCCCTCCGCCACCTCTCCATCGACCGGGATCTGCTCCCCGGGCCGGATCAGAATTATCTCCCCCTTTTGGACCGCCTCCGCCGGTTTCTGAATCGCCGACCCAGCGATCAGAACGGTCGCCGTCAGCGGCGTCAATGAGAGGAGATGTTTGATGCCGTCGACCGCCTGCGCGCGGGCGGTCGCCTCGAGGAACCGGCCGAGGGTCACCAGGACCAAAATCATCATCCCGGTATCAAAATAGACCTCCTCCCGTCCCGTCAACCAGGCAAAGGTGGAGTAGAGATAGGCGGCCCCGGCCCCCAAGGCGATCAGGCTATCCATGCCGAAAGAAAGGGTCCGGCTCTCCTGGAGAAGCCCTCTAAAAAAGGGAGCCCCCAAGAGAATCAGCAGCGGCGTCGCAAGAAGGAAGAGAAGAAAATGAAACGAGGGGATCATCTCGCGCGGGATCGCCTTTAAATAGAGAAGAAGGCTGAAGGTCATGATGTTCATCGACAGGAGCGCGCCGAGCGCCAACCGGGCGAGGAGGAAGGCGGCCTCTCCCCCTTCACCCTGCTCGCCGACGATCCGAAAGGCGAGGCGGCAGCCGTAACAACAGAAGGGGTCCGATGCCGCTCGGTTGGAGCGGATCGGCAGCCGGCAATGTTGGCAATGGGGCGACCGTTTCATCGAAAGAAGATGGCATCATGTCCGGCATGCATTGGGGTAAATCCGCGCAGCAGCGTGACCACCCCCAACCCCAACAGAAAAAGGGCGCCTGCGGAAATAAATCGCGCACGGATGGCGGGAGAGAAAAGATGGAGCAGCTTGGCCGAAAAGAGGAGCGCCGGAACGGTTCCCAATCCGAAGCTGATCATCGTCAAAACACCGGCCGAAACCGATCCGGTGCTCGCCGCCTTTGCAGCAAAGGCATAAACAAGAGAGCAGGGGAGAAGACCATGAACGATCCCGAAACCGAGAGAAGCAAGCCATCCCTCCTCTCCTTTCAACCTTCCCAAAAGCGAGGCAAAAATCGCTTCAAGGAAAGGAATCGCCTTCCCCGTCGAAAATGAAAGGGCCGCGATCGAAATCCAGATGATCAAGATTCCGGTCACGAGCGACAGGAGCCGCTGCATCCCGAGCAGCAGCGTCCCGAAAGCGCCGAATAATGCGCCGATCGAAAGATAGGTTGCGATTCTCCCGCCATGATAGAGGAAGAGATGCGCCGATCGGCGGCGAGAGGTGCCGGTGCAGGCCCCATGCATCGCCGCAATGCCGCCGCACATTCCGACACAATGAAAAGAGGCCGCCATGCTGATGAGAAAGAGCACCACGTATTCGAGCATTTCTTCTCCTTTTCGAGAAGCACGAAAAGCAAGCGTTTGCAGAGAGAGTGAAGATCCTTTCCGGTGATGCTCGTCTAATCTCAGCCCGACATTCGGAGGGAGGGAAAAAGGAGCGCACCCATTGCTCTTCGAACGCATCACCCTGAGTAAAACGCAACTTTCATACCTTTATCGAAGGGGAAGGATGTTCTGCGGGGATGTAATCCCAAAATGATAATGTCCGGTTTTACCAAAGTAGAAATGTCCTCTATTGAGCTATCCTGTTCTCTTTGTTTACAGAGGAGGCAGGGGGGCTTTGGAGGATATTCTCATCATGAGGAGCAAG
>Ga0209810_1001082_pt1 | contig 45792 bp, 42 predicted proteins | sample Coa_R1_7_FD_187159 | JGI IMG/M metagenome (GOLD analysis project Ga0209810, IMG submission 187159) | Surface soil microbial communities from Centralia Pennsylvania, which are recovering from an underground coalmine fire - Coalmine... | ecosystem: Environmental > Terrestrial > Soil > Unclassified... | reverse complement strand
TCATAATACGAAGACTCGAAAACGACCTTTTTGTCTTCCAGCACTTTGAGCAGCTTGGTCTGCAGCAGCGAATCCATCTCACCGATCTCGTCGATGAACAGCACGCCGCCGTGCGCGCGCGTCACGAGACCCAGCTTGGGTTCCGGAATGCCGCTCTCGGCAAATTCGCGCCGGCTGCCCTGATAAATCGGGTCGTGCACGCTTCCCAGAAGCGGATTGGTGGTCTCGCGCGGATCCCAGCGCAGCGTTGTGCCGCTGGCTTCAACGAACGGGGCATCCTTTGCAAACGGCGTGTACGCACGCGTTTTTGCAACTTCCAGCGCGAGGCGCGCGACGGTCGTCTTCCCGACGCCGGGCGGCCCGTAGAGAATGACGTGTTGCGGATATGGCGATGAAATCTTTGCGAGCAGCGAACGAATGGCGGTGTCCTGACCGACGACTTCTTTAAGCGTCTGCGGACGCAGCAGCCGCAGCGCCGACGCGGCCAAACCGCGCCCGCTGAGCTTTTCGAGTTCTTCAAGCTTCTTTTGCGTCGCCGGCGTCTCCGGACCCGCGTCCTCACGCAGCGCTTCCATCTTCAGATCTTTGAGATAGTCCTGATGACGCTCGATCATCTTCGTATTGATCTTGCGTTCGATGGAGTCTTCGACGTTTTTTTGCGCGATGAGGTCGGCCAGGCGCTCCTCGATCTCCGAGATAACGCGGCGGGAATTCGCTCGCCCGCTCACCCGCTCGAGGGTCGGATCTTCGAAGACCAGACGCTGCAGCGCGCAGATGCGATCCGGCAGCAAGTGCGAACGCATCATTTTGAGCGCGTTCATCTTGCCCGCGCGCAGCACAAGCTTGTCCGAGCCGATCGTGTTCGCGAGTACGTCGTACAACGCGGACACGTAACGGCTCATCTCGTCTTCGCTGCTGAATTTGCGGCGAAAACGCTGAAGATACGGATTTTCGCCGGCAGCCACGAGGTGGCTCCTTAGGCGGCGACGACGCTTACGGTCGTCTTTGCGACGATGTTCTTGCCTAGACGGATCTCGACCGGATAGCTGCCCAGAGCTTTGATGTTGTTCTTCACTTCGATCTTATGCTTATCGACCGCTACGGAAAACGCTTGCGAGATTGCATCGGCGATGTCGGCGTTCGTTACCGTACCGAAGAGTTTGCCGTTGCCGCCGGCCTTTGCACGGACGGCGACGGGCTTGCTCTCCAACAGTTGGGCAAGCTGTTTGGTTTCGTCAAGCGCTTGGGCCTCGCGCTTGGCTTGCGCCTTCTTCTGCTCTTCGAGCATGGTAACGGCGCCCTTACTCGCCTCGGTCGCCAGACCGCGCGGCAGCAAGTAATTCCGGCCGTATCCCTCTGCGACGTCGACGATCTGTCCTTTTTTCCCGAGCGTCTTTACCTCGCTCAGCAGAATGACTTTCACGGGCGCGCTTCTACTCCGTTACGAACGGAAGGAATGCGATGACTCGTGCGCGCTTTACCGCAATCGTGAGCATGCGCTGATGCTTCGCGCAGTTGCCGGATATGCGGCGGGGCAGAATCTTGCCGCGCTCGGAGACGAACTTCTTCAGACGCGCGACGTCTTTATAGTTGATGTCGAGCGCTTTATCGGCGCAGAAATTGCAGGGCTTGCGCTTGGGGCGGCGATCTTTCACCGCGCGCTTCGCTTTGGTTGCCACTCTATTGTCCTTTCACTAGGTGGTTGACGGCCACATCGCCTGGCAGCGTGTGACCCTAGCGAAGTGGCGTGCCTGACGCACGCCACTACCATGACTGTAAACATGGATTTGGGTCCGGAAGACGCCCTGTAGTATAGCGCCTCCCGGACCCGTTGGCTAGAGGTTTAGTTGCAGCCGTTGCTCGTCAGCAGCACGTAACCGTCCTCAGGACCGATGGACATGCTCGCTGAGGCGGACCGTCCGAAAAGGTCGCGGTACGTGTGGCCGCTCGGCAGGTGCGCTGCCTCTCTGGAGCTCGGATTCGCATTCACCGCAACGATCGCGTTTGCAAAGCGGCGGTAGAAGACGCTCGGGTTGCTCGCATCTTGGTAGAAGGAGCCGCACGGCGCGCCGACGTTCGTCTGATACTCCGAACGCCACGTTTCGGTGCCGTATTGGTTACCTTGAGCGGTGTACAACGATTCCCCCTGCAGATTGCCCAGCAAATAGGTCGCTACGGAGAAGTCGTATTGCGGTGCGCCGACGGTGAGCTTGCCCCAGTTAGCGTTCATTAGGATCGCCACACCGTGCTGCTGCGCGTACATGGCCCAGTTCGTGCGCATCGTGAGATTGCTCGGCGTGGTTCGAGTCGGGTGACCGTACTGAATGTAGCCCGTCTCGTCCAGAACTGCGTCGACGTTGGCAAGCAGCGTCTTCTCATTCTGCGTCAGATTGTTTGCCGGATGGTTCACCATGAGCTTCAGATGGTAGCTCGCGAGCGTCGGATCCGTCGCCAGCATGCGGTGCGCGATCTGCACCCATTGAACGACGTCGTTGGCCCAGTTCGGATCGTTCGTACCGGTATAGCGGCGAACGAACGAACCGCTCTTGTAGATGCCGCAGCCGTACGATCCGGAACCCGCACCGGCGGTGTCGGCTTGCCAGAACGTTGCTTCATCGATCGACAGAGCGTGGTAGCCCAGACGATGCGCGTACGTTGCCATGGCGCGCACCTGATATTCAACGACAGCGGGATTGTGAACGTCGAGCGGAATGTTTGTCGGCAGCGCCGGCACGTACGCCGGGTTGCTCGTTACCGAACCTGAAGCGGTGCACGCGTAGAGCACCCAATCCGGATGATTCGCCTTCCACCAAGTTAGATTGTGGCCGATGGCGCCCCATCCGGTGTAGCTCGGATCGGTTTCGAGCGCACTGTAATAACCGGTTTGGAGTGAAGGATTGCTGTTATTCCACGACGTGCCGATGTTGGTGCGCGATCCCCAAATCGCGGAGTAGCGCCATCCGTTCGAAGAGGCGGCGGACTGCGGAATAAAGCCGTTTCTCGTGTCGTCGAAGACCTGGAACGCGCTGATCTTGCCCCAGCTGCTGCGCGGCATGAATGCTGTGAGCGCGGGCGAGCTTTGACCACCGGAGGAAACCGGAGTCGGAGTCGGCGCCGGCGCATGCGTTGGAACCGGGGTCGGCGTCGGCGCATGTGTCGGTAGCGGAGTCGGCGTGGGCGCGTGCGTCGGTACCGGAGTCGGCGTTGGTGCATCCGTCGGCGCAACCGTCGGTGCATCCGTCGGGGCATCCGTCGGGGCATCCGTCGGTGCGTCCGTCGGTACCGGGCTCGGCGTCGGCGTTACCTGACTACCATCCGTTTGCGCGATCGTTTGCGCAACGATGGCGCTGCCGACGGATCCTAGACCGGAAACCTTGACGTAATCACCGGTGCTCGGTTTCGCGCCCGCGTACTTGGTCGAGTAAATCGGATAGACGCTCGTATTGACGCCGTTCTCCGTCAGCGTGAAACCGCCGGGAATCATGGATGTGACTTGACCGGTGACGGTTACTGCGGAGCTCGGGAGCGAGAGCAGTTTCACGGATTCGGCCGAAATCGAAGTGGCGGCGGAGCCGGTGCCGTCGGCCTCCACAAATTCGCCGACGGCCGGAGTGAAATTCGTAAACGACGTGGACGAGTTCGTATAGACGTTGAGGTAGCCGACGCCCTTACCGCCTTCAAATTGGAAGCCGTTGCTGAGCAGTGCAACGATCGTTCCCGTGACCGCAATCTGCTGATTGGGGCCCGACGAGATAACGGACATCGGCTGCACGCCCGGCGTGGGCGTAGCCGAAACGGAGGGGTCTGAAGGGAGAGCGGGGTTTACGCCGCCGCTATTGGAACCGCCGCCGCCACATGCAGCAAGCATCGCGGCGCAAGTTCCAAACGCAAAGACTCGGAGAGATTTGGATAAACTCATCTCCCCAATCGTCGTCGTACTAGGACTTTAGGATTAGAAAGCTTGTTGAAGCTTTACATCCGGCAGGTTGACGAGTGGTTGCTGTTATGCTCTACAGGCAAGCTTCGCGCTAGAAGGCGACCGCTGCGAGCGCTTTTCTCTGCTGCTCCCCAACCCACAACTCGGGCGCCGTGCATTGGCCGGTCGCGCTGTGCACCGACGCGATCGCCGTAGGCTGTGCGCCTCCGCTTGGCAGCGGGAACTCCAGTATCGCGCCGCGTGCATCGATACGGGCGATTTTGTTCGGTCCGGGTTCTGTGAACCACACCGCGCCGTCGCAAGCGGTCGCGATTTGCCACTGCCCGTACCACGGCTGCGCGACGGAATTTGGCGAATGCAAGGCAAACTCGCGCACCGAACCGCTCGCGTCCATCCGCCCGATAGCGTTGCGCTCGTAATCCGCGAACCAAAGGCCGCCGTCACCGCCGAACGTCATGCTGGCGATCGAATCGCCGGACGGCAGCACGTATTTGTGCGCAACTACAATGCGGGTTCCGGATACGGCAAATTCCGCGACGCTGTAACGCGGCGGTTGCTGCGTGAAATCCGCCAGCACGCCCCAAACTGCCTGCTTTGGCCCGTTAAGGATTTGCATGACGCCGGCGGTGTCGAACGTTATGCTTGCATTAGTAGATGTGACGATTGCACCGCCGCCGTCGAACGTAAGGCCTCCCAGCCAAAATGTTCCGTTGCGATCGACAAGCATCGTCGTCGGTTCATCGATCGAAGGCTCGCACAGTGTTGCACTGCCGCCGGCGCCCCCGCATTCCACTTCGACGTCTAACGCTGCGGATTGATCGAGATACGCGCTAAGCCAAAAGACGCGGCCTTGATTGGTAACAGTGATGCCGTACACGCCGCCGCCGGTATCGTAGCCGTCCGGTGGCGGCGCAGGCATCGTCTGAACGAACGAACCATGCGAATACCGGTAAAGATTGCTTCCGCTTCCACTCGATCCGAAGCCGAAATATGCCGCATGATCGGCGCCGGCAGCCACGTAAAGCGGCGTGACGGGTATCGAATGTTCCGTTATATGTACCGAAGATGGATTGAACGGCGTCGGAGTGGGAGCGGGCGTCGGCGATGCGATGGGCGTCGGTGTTGCGATGGGCGTCGGTGTCGGATGCGCACTTGGTGACGTGGAGGGATGTGCGCTCGGCGTCGCTGATGGATGCGCGCTCGAGGACGCTGACGGGGCGGGCGTCGCAGTAGGAGGTCCTCCTCCATGCAACACGGGTGGAATACCGGCGTTCTGCGTGGACGCGTCATGCGAGCATGCGGCGAAAAATACAAGAAACACAATGATGGCGAGCGGGCGAGGCATACTGTAATGTGCCCGTAATTGATAAAAAGCCCCACGTATCGTGAGGGCTTTTCGTCTAATTCGAGCGGACCGTCAGTCCTTTAGAACAGATTCCATAGATACTGATTGTAGACTTCGTGATGGTACTGAACTTCTTGGGCTTTCACGAACGTGCCGAGTAAGCGAGGGCACCGATCCGCACTTGCTTGTTTGAGATCCGCGTATCGCTGTTTTACATCGGTTCCGAGCAATTTGGTCGTCCACTCCGCCGCGCGGAAGTTCGTCATGGCGTCGTAGATGTTGTCAGGCAAGTATTTCTCGGCCTGGCGCAGGTTTGTCTCACTGCTGATGCTGCCATCGAGACCGGTTTTAAAGACGCCGAGCATCACCATGTACGGATTTGCATCCGGACCGACGGAGCGAACTTCTACGCGCGCGCTGCGCTCGTTGCCGATGGGAATACGCACCATGGAACCGCGATCGACCGCCGACGCCTTGATTTGATTCGGCGCCTCGAAATGAGGGTCCAGACGCCGGTAGGCATTCACGCTTGCGTTGAACATCAAGCAAACGTCGTTGCCGTGCGTAAGAATGCGATCGACGAACTTCCATGCAAACGGGCTGAGTTTTTCCTCACCTTTCGGATCCCAAAAGAGGTTCTTATCGCCTTTGCTGATCGACACGTTGGTGTGCATGCCGCTGCCGTTCACTCCGACGACCGGTTTTGGCAAAAAGCTGGCGGTCATGCAGAGTTTCGTCGCGACCTGACGGCAAATCAGCTTGTAGAGCTGAATCTGATCGGCCGCCGCGACGACTTCGCCGTACGCGTAGTTGATCTCAAATTGAGAAGGAGCAACTTCCGGGTGGTCTTTCTCGTTTTGAAAGCCCATCGCGCGTTGTACTTCCGCGACGGTATCGATGAACGTGCGCAGCGGGTCGCCCGGAAGCGAATGATAGTAGCCGCCCGTGTTCACGTACTCAAAGCCGCCGGTCTCGTGAAAGCGGCGTTCGGCGTCCAATCCTTTGAAGAGGAAACCCTCGATTTCGTTTGCCGCGTTCAGGGTGTAGCCCTCACGTTCAAAATACTCGTTCGATAGCGCTTTGAGCAGCCCGCGAACGTCCGCCGTATATGGTTTGCCTTCGCGATCCTGCACCTCCCCGAAAACGAGCACTTTACCGGGCCCGAAGATGTCCGCGGGCGCCCAATAAAATGCACTCCAATCCAAAAACAAGCGCAAATCGCTTTCACGCTGCGCCGTAAATCCGCGGATGGAGGAACCGTCAAATGTGAGATTATCGTAGGACTTGAGCAAGAACTTCTTGTCGTAGTCCAGCATCTGCAGGCGGCCTTCGAGATCGCTGAAGAGCACGGTGACCGCTTTGATTCGCTTCTCGTCGGTTAGGTAACGCAGACGGTCTTCCTGAATCTTGTCGGCCTTCACGCGATCTTTTCGCTGCTGCTTGGCCTTCAAGTTCATGTCTTCCAGTTCGCCATACGGCAGTTCGAGGAATTCGCGTAATTCCGTAGCCATCGTGCTCCTTCGCTGGGCGCGTGAAGTGCGGGTATGGCTCGACGCTTACACAATAAGCAGTCCCCGCCTTTGTGCATTAGGTAAATGAAAAGGGTCCGGTGTTCTACTGGACCCTCGCGGCGGCCAAGTACTCAACGACCTCGCGGGCGACGTCCCCCGGCCGGCATTCGCCGATCGTCAACCTTCGGACGACTGCGCCGGAGCCGGCGCCCAGGGCGATCAGCACGACGGTCTTTTCTCCACAGGCATGAGCCTGAACATCGTCGGCGCCGTACGTCCAGCGGTACATCTCCTCCAAGTCGCGTTCGATGCGCACTTCCGGAAACGTCGCGCGGATTAGCGCGTCGACCTCCTGCGCCCACCCTTCGAAGTTCATGGCTTTGAAGATCATACCCCGTAGCAGGTAGGAATGACCGCCAATTTTATGCACCTCGAGCCGCTTGCTTGGAGCTCAAAACGACGATGCGCGCGTACAATTTTTCTGATGCGAAAGAGGCCGCCAATTCGATCGGGCGCAGCAGACCCCGCGGCGCAGCTCGAACGGTTCGTCGACAAATACGATCCGGCGATTGCGTCGCTCATTAGAGACGCGCTCGCGAAGATGCGCGCCTTACTGCCGCATTGCGTGGAGTTCGTCTACGACAATTATTACGCGCTTGTGATCGGTTTTGGCCCGACGGAAAAGCCGTCAGAGGCGCTTTTTTCAATTGCTGCGTATCCGAACCACGTGAGTTTGTGTTTCTTGCATGGTGCCGCCTTGCACGATCCGCACGGTCTTCTCAAAGGCAACGGCAACCGCGTGCGGCACATTAGAGTCGAGGGCGCCCAGACGTTCGACGATCCCTCGGTGCAACAGCTCATTGCGCAGTCATTGGCGATGAGCGGGGAACCATTCGATTCACGACCGCGGCGAACGCTTATAAGAGCAATTGCCGTCAATCCGCGTTTACGCCGCCCCGCACGCTAAGGAAGCTCACAACGGCAGCCGCACGTCGCAAACGCCGCGTCTACGGGAATAACATTCGTATGAGCATTCGCAGCATTCTAAGCGCCGGTCTGATGCTGAGCATGGTGCTGGCGGCCGGCGAAGTCACCCTTGCACAACGTTCATCCCAACCGCTGGCGGTAACAACAGCTATCATTGCAGCGGGCGGCGGAGCAGGCGGCGGGAGTTTCTCGTCGGTGCGCGCTTTCTCGCACATGTTCGGGAGCGACACGCTGCAGAGTGAAATGGCTTCACTGCGCAATTCCATGGGCGCGGACAACGTCGACAACTTCGTACGCGTCTTTGATTTCGCATTCATCGACGGATGGAAGCGCGCGGGAGAGGACGACGTGAAGATGCCGGCCGCGACTTCGGATACCGGTGCGGCGCTCGCGACGGATACGATTCACGCAGGTGTCGGACCTAACGGCGCGTTCCGTTTAGCAACGATGATGGATGCGCTTTGGACTCCGCGCGTTCACGAACAGATTCACGGCGATATCGTTGCCAAGTACGGGAACGATGCGGTCGCGAACTTCGAGCGCGTGGGCAACCAGTTCTTCTCCGATCTCGCGCAGTCGCTTCACCAGCCGACCGCCTCGCCATCTTTGCCGAAGTCCGATCCCGCGCTGTAAGCGCCGTTTGGTAAAAGCATAATGGCTTGGTAGCCGCCCATCGGCGCGCGGCTTGACGGCTTGACGCAATAACCCATTGCCGAGAGCTGCGCGCCGACGCGATCGTAAAGCGGCGATTCCAGGCGCAACCAATCAGAGATTTCATCGTGCCGGAAGCGCGCAAGATCGCCGGCTTGCTGAACGTTTGCGTGCAGATCGATGATGTCTACTGCAACCTGTTCGTGTCCTTGCGCCTGCATGTCGCCGCCCATCAGTCCAAGGGTCATGAGCGGACGCGATCGATGCATAATAAACCCGGCCATAAGCGTGTTGTACGGACGTTTGTGCGGCGCGATTGCGTTGGGGCTACGAGGATCGAGCGAAAAGAGCGCGCCGCGATCGTGCAAAATAAACCCGTACCCGGGCACGGTAATTCCGGATCCGAATCCGTCGTAATTACTGTTGACCCACGAAACCATGTTGCCCCACCGGTCTGCCGTCGAGAGCACGATCGTGTCGCCCTCGCGCCCCTGACGCGCGGGATCCTGAATAGGTGCGGCACGCGCAGGATCGATTTTCGCGCACAGCGATGCTGCATGCGCCTGCGAGAGCAAGCGCGCTACCGGAACGGTAACCATGTCGGGATCTGCGTTATACGCGTACAAATCGGCATACGCGAGTTTCTTCGCCTCGACGAGCAAATGCCAATACTTCGGATTTGCCTGACCGAGCGATGCCGGCGTTTGTCCGGGATACACTTTGGCCGCGCACTGCTGCAGAATGTTCAAGGCCTCATTCGCTGCAAAACCTTGCGACGGCGGCGGCAACTCGACGATCGTGTCGCCGTGATACGCGGTGCTGACCGGCGTTTCCCATTCGCCCCGATATGCGGCAAGATCGCCGAGCGTCATGGTGCCGCCCAATGCTTTCGACTTTGCGACGATTGCACGCGCAATCTCGCCTTTGTAAAAGACGTCGCGCCCGTACTTTTGCAGCAATTTGAATGCGCGCGCGAGATCCGGATTGCGGTAAATCTGTCCGCCAGCCGGTGGACTGCCGTTGACATACCAAGTTTTGACTGAATCGGGGTCGAGCTGCGTGCAGCACTTGCGCAGCGGCAGTGCGTCGGGGAGCTGCCATTCATGCGCAATGCGTTCCGAAACCGGAAAACCGTTCTGCGCGTAATCGATAGCGGGCTGCAGCACTTTATCGAAGCGCATTGTTCCGAAACGCCGCAACACTTCATCCCATCCCCACACAGAACCGGGAACGGTGACGTCAAGAATCCCGCCCGGCGGCATGCCCGATCCGGGCCCCCATTGCGCCGGATCGTAAACGTATCCGAGCGATTGGAAACGCGCGAGAGTCGCACCGGCCGGCGCTTTACCGCTCGCGTTGAGCGCGTACAGTTTGCGTTCCTTCGCGATGTAGACGATCGCGAATAAATCTCCGCCCATACCGACGTTCATCGGCTCAGTCACGTTTAGCGCCGCGGCGGTTGCAACGGCCGCATCGATTGCGTTTCCGCCTTGCAGCAATATGCGCAAACCCGCTTGCGCGGCGAGAGGCTGGCTCGTCACGACCACGCCGTTGCGCGCCATGACCGGCGACCGGCTTTGCTGCATCCATCCTTCGGCGCGTACGCCGCGCACGCCGGTGTCGGCAGGGGAAGCTGCAGCGGCCGAAGGTATCGTCAGCGCGGCCAGCAGCGCGAAAACCTGGTTCGCATTCATTTTTCGCATCAGACCAGCATACCACGCCGCTGCAGAAGGGCCCGGCTGTTGGACGCCCAAAACCGCCGTAAAACGCTCCCCAAGGCGGTGACATGAGCAAAGTCCGAGTACTAGTCGGCACGCGCAAAGGCGCTTTCATCTTGAGCTCCGACGGCAAACGAGAGCAGTGGGACGTGAGTGGACCGCATTTTGCGGGCTGGGAAATTTATCACGTCAACGGCTCGCCCGTCGATCCGAATCGCTTATACGCATCGCAAACCAGCGGCTGGTTCGGTCAAGTGATTCAGTGCTCGAACGACGGCGGCAAAACGTGGGAGCCCGCCGGAAACGAATTTGCGTATGACGGTGACGCCGGCACGCACCAATGGTACGATGGCACGCCGCGGCCATGGGAGTTCAAACGGGTATGGCATCTGGAACCCTCGCTTACCGATCCAAACGTTGTCTACGCCGGCGTTGAAGACGCGGCGCTCTTTTGCAGCAGCGACGGAGCAAAAACGTGGAGCGAGATTCCCGGATTGCGCCGCCACGGTACAGGGCCATCGTGGCAGCCCGGCGCCGGCGGTATGTGCCTACATACGATCGTGCAAGATCCGCAAAACGCGCAGCGCATGTTCATTGCTATTTCCGCGGCCGGCGCGTTCCGCACCGACGACGGCGGCCAGACGTGGTGTCCGATCAATCGCGGCCTAAAATCCGAGGGCCTTCCCGACCCTAATGCCGAGGTCGGCCACTGCGTGCATCGGCTTGCAATGCATGCTTCACGCCCGAACGTGCTGTTCATGCAAAAGCATTGGGATGTGATGCGAAGCGACGATGCCGGTGACTCGTGGAAAGAGGTCAGCGGAAATCTTCCGACCGACTTCGGTTTTGCCATCGACGTGCACGCCCACGAACCGGAAACGGTTTATGTCGTTCCAATAAAGAGCGACTCGGAACATTTTCCACTGGACGGAAAACTGCAGGTCTTCCGAAGCCGCACCGGCGGAAACGATTGGGAGCCGCTGACCAAAGGTCTTCCGCAGCGCGACTGTTACGTCAACGTGCTTCGGGATGCCATGGCGGTGGACTCGCTCGATGCATGCGGCGTGTACTTCGGCACAACCGGCGGACAAGTGTACGCATCGTCCGATGCGGGCGACACTTGGAACGCTATCGTACGCGATCTGCCGCCGGTGCTCTCGGTCGAAGTTCAGACGCTGAAGTGATCCGCGTTGTGCTTCCGGCGCATTTACGAACGCTCGCACGAGTAAGCGGCGAAGTGCACGTCGACGTCGCCGACGGCGCAACGCAACGTACGGTGCTCGATGCACTGGAAACGAGCTACCCGGTATTGCGCGGAACGATCCGCGATCATACGACGCAGAAACGCCGTCCGTACATTCGTTTCTTTGCATGCAAGCGCGATCTCTCGCACGATTCACCGGACGCGCTTTTGCCGGACCCGGTTATTGCCGGCAGTGAGCCGTTTCTGATTGTGGGGGCAATGGCCGGGGGCTAGTGATGCGCTTCTTACTGGCAATCCTTCTACTAGCGGTTTGTTCCGCGGCGCCGGCATTCGCTCAAGAAGACACGGCGCTGGACGCTCAATTGCGCGGGCTTGTGAGCGCATTTCAAGGAAAGGTCGCGCTGTACGCAACGGACCTGCGCACAGGAAAGACAGCCGGTATCGACCCGGATACGCCGGTCCCGACGGCGTCAGTCATCAAATTGACCGTTCTTTTCGAAGCGCTCAAGGAGCTCGAAGATGGGCGCGTCCGCCTAGACGATAAACTTACGCTAACGAAAAACGACCAGGTTGAGGGTTCGGGCGTTCTGACGCTGTTCGATACGCCGCAGAGCCTAACGCTCAAAGATGCGCTCACTTTGATGATCGACCTGAGCGATAACACCGCTACCAATCTGTTGATCGACCGGCTGGGCCTGCAGAACATCGATAACCGCATTCAGTGGCTCGGCTTGCGCAACACGTGGCTGTACAAAAAAGTCTTTCGGCCGCCCGTGGGCCACGTGCCGGCCGATCAACCGCGTTTCGGTCTTGGAAAGACAACGCCGCGCGAAATGGCCGAGGTCATGCGGCGGTTCGTCACGTGCGATTTAAACGCCCCGGCATCGACGGCGCCGCCGACGGCACAAGACCGCCAAGTATGCGGCATCGCTATCGGAATATTGAAAAACCAGTTCGACCGTGACGATCTTCCGAGGTACTTAGGCCCGCTCGCCGTCGCGAACAAAACGGGCGCGCTAGATGACGTTCGCAATGACGTGGCCGCAGTTTACGCGCCTAGCGGACCCATCGTAATCTCCGCATTTACGTACGATAATAAGGATCAAAGTTGGACGGCCGATAACTCGGCGCAAGTCCTACTCGCAAAGATTGGCAAAACGATCGTCGACCGCTGGCGCTAAAACGGTATCGCAACGTTACCGCTTGCGCTTATGAAGCGTTACGATATTGCCCTCGGTATCGTGAAACGGCATCACGGCCCCGCCGCCGCCCCACAGACCGAACGTCGTGCCGACGTGCAATTCGTATTCCGCTCCGCGATTGTCCGGGTAGAGCAGCACCATGCCGGTGATGGTGAAACTGACGTTGTTCCACGCGCGGCAGCCTCCTCAGGGCATCAGTGTGGCATAAAGGGCGCGTTGACAACATCGGTCCCTTTTTACTAATCTTAAGAAATTAGTTGATGCCGCAGGAGCAGACAGTGTGCGTTTTAGCTACGTTCATTCTGGCGGCGCTGTTCGCCGCAACCACCGGCGCTTGGGGCGGCGTGACCATCGATGCATCCGAGGCACAGGCGACCCTTGCCATCCTCGATAAGCTGCATCGCAGCGCGCAAGTGAACGCACAAGACTGGAACGCGCTCTTCTCCAGCCCGGGATATCAACGGTTGAAAAAGCGCGAAGCACAGTTCAAACACCCGTTCACGGATGACGATTTCAAGGCGTTCGTCACGGACCCCAAGCTCGTCGCACAAACGGATGCGCTTCGCGCCACGCTCGACCGTTGGACTTCAGCCGATATCTCGCAATTGGCACGGCGATCGCTTGCGTATCTTCCACCGGGCGCGACGATGCACGCGACGATCTATCCGCTCATCAAGCCCAAAACGAATAGCTTCGTTTACGAGCTCGATACCGATCCCGCAATCATGCTCTATCTCGATCCCGCCGTAACCAAGGATCAGTTTTCAAACACCGTATCGCATGAGCTGTACCACGTCGGTGACGCGCAGAACTGCCCTTCGCCCGCGGTTAAAGCGCAAGAACAATCGCTAACCCAGGCTCAAAAGGATGCTCTCGAATGGATGAGCGCCTTCGGAGAAGGGTCCGCGGTTCTTGCCGCCGCGGGCGGCCCGGACGTTCATCCCCATGCCGTCGATCCGGCCGCCGATCGCGCCGTTTGGGATGCGGCGATGAGCCATTACGACAGCGACTTCCAATCGCTGCAGCAGTTCTTTACGGACATCGCGGACGGAAGACTCAAAGGCGACGCAATCGCCGCCAAAGGATACACGTTCTTCGGCGAAGTGCAAGGCCCATGGTACACGGTCGGCTATAAAATGGACGTTACGATCGAGCGCGTCTTCGGGCGGCAAAAATTAATCGAGGCGATATGCGACAAGCGCGAATACTTCGCAACGTACAACGCAGCCGCGGCGAAGAGTAACGCCGGAAATACCGCGTTGCCGACATGGTCCTCAAAGCTCGTAAATGTATTTACAGGGCAATCGAGCTAAAAGACGCCCTGAGAAGCCAACCCCGTTTAAACGGAGCATCTGCTGCGTTTCGTCTTGGCGGCTAACGCGCAGTAAGATTTGCGCGGACCCCCGGCCACTCCGCCGCAATGATACTGTACACAACCGTGTCGCGGAGCGTTCCGTTCTTGTGGTGCATGTGATGGCGCAAAACGCCGTCGAGTTTTGCTCCAAGCCGCTCGATGGCGCGCCGGCTCTGGTGGTTAAACCACGAAGTTCGAAACTCCACGGCGATGCACTCGAGCCGCTCGAACGCGTGCGTCAAAAGCAAGAATTTACACGAAGTATTGATCGCAGTTCGTTGGGCGCCGCGTGCGTACCACGTCGATCCGATCTCGAGCCGGCGATTCTGCGCGTCGATGTTCATAAACGTCGTCTGTCCGACGATGCGTTCGGTGTTCCGATCCACGACTGTGAATGGCAGCATCGATCCTTGCCGCTGCAACCGCAGCCGGCGTTCTATTTCTGCCGGCATTTCGTGCGGCTGCGGAATCGTCGTGTACCACAGGTCCCACAGCCGCCCATCGGAGGCAGCTTCCGCTAGGGGACCTGCGTGCGCGACCTCCAGGGGAACGAGCCGCACCGCCTCATTCTCTAAGGTGACCGGTTCGATCCAGGGTGAAGTAAGCGTCTCGGACATACATTCAGCGTAGCGAACGGGGACAATAGTAACGCTTCCTCGTTCGCGTTACAATATTGGCATTCCGCAGCGCCGAAGGGGTGATTGCATGGAGCGCTCCTCCAAACGCATTTGGATCGTCACAGGCCTCAATTTCACGCTACTCCTGCTGCTTGTGCTCGTCGAGTGGAACGTTTTCCACGTCGGCACTTTCGGGCTGGATTTCGACCTGACTAAGGGCACGGTCTTTGAAGTCGAGCGGGGACAGCCGGCGGCGGCGGCGGGAATCGTTATGGGCGATCGCATCGACTTGGGCGCGCTTCGAACCTCGTATCAGCGGCGTATCTTGTTGGAGCCCCGCATCGGAGAGTCGCTGCGCCTGGTGGTGTACCACAATGGCAGCGCACGTAATGTGATGCTTACTGCGGCAAAACCCGAGAACGCATTACGGACGACCATCAACGCGATCGGGTTCCCAATCCTGGTGCTCATCTCGGTCGGACTCTCGACCTTGCTGCTGCTCGTGCGTCCGCAGCCGGCAACGTGGGCGTTTTATTCATACACATTACTGATGACGATTAAATCGTTCGAAGGGAACCTCGTCGTCCGCCCGCCGGCCGGTGTCGCCGTCATTCAAGTGCTGTTCGAGCTCGCATGGTCAGCCGCGGTGGTCTCGCTGCTGTTTTTTGCGACTCGCATCTTTGCTTGGTCGCGGCCATGGCGCAAATACGTGGAAGGGGCCGCGATCGCGATAGGCCTCATCGATGCTTACGTCTGGTTTTATCCCACCTTGGCGCTCTTGTTTGCATGGAAAAGCGGCGGCACATGGACCCTGCCGCAACGCCTCTTTGATTTCGCGCTTCTCTCTCTCATATTAGGCGCACTCGCCGTCATTGCGCTCTCGTCACGCCGTGAGCGGCGGCAGAACACAATTTGGGTACTGGCGGGGATCAGCTTGGTTCCGCTGCTCGAGTGGGTCGACGCCGTCATGTATTTGACTCTCTACTCGCAACCCTCGCTGCACAACGCCGCAATTGCAACGGACGTAATCGACGCAGCGGCGCGTCCTTGGCTGCCGATCTTCGCATCGCTTGCCGTGTATTACGCGCTCGTACACGAACGCGTGGTGGATATTCGCTTTGCGATCGGACGCGCAGCTGAATATGCCCTCACGACCGCGGTCGTGATTGTCGTTTTCGCGATTTTGGAGTGGGGCTTCGGACAGCTCTTCGAGGGCTCGCAGATTGCGGGTTACGCCAGCCTAATGGCTGCGGTTGTCGTCGGGTTTTCGTTCAATACCGTGCACGACCGCGTCGACCGCTTCATCGAAGGGATCTTCTTCTTCAAAGAACGCGACGCGCAGGAGCGGCTGCTGCGCGTTTCGCGCGCCCTGCTGTACGCCAACTCCGAACGCCTCGTGGTCGAATTTTTGCTCGACCACCCAATTGACGCGCTCGAGCTGACGTCCGGGGCCATTTTTACGCTGAACGAAACCGCAACTGCTTTCAAACGCATCGGAGCGAAGAGTTGGGAAAACGCAGCGCTCGCGGAAATCCCCATCGACGATGCCCTCGTTGCACAGTTGCGAGCGGTGCCGGAGCCGCTGGATCTGCGAAGCGCCGATTGGCATCCGAACGGGCTGCCCGCCGGAGATAAAGCGCCCGCACTGGCCGTTCAGGTGCTCATGCGTGGCGAAGTTTTTGCGATCGCGCTCTACGGCCGCCACGTGAGCGGCACGGAGATTTCCGGGGACGAACAAGAGCTGCTTCATTCGGTGGCGGCCAATGCGGCAGCCGCGTTCGACCACCTCGATGCCGAACGCACGAGACGCGAAATCGAGGCGTTGCGCAGTGAGAATGCGGCTTTACAGAAATTGACCGCGACGTGACACAGCAGCAGCGCAGTTATAACCGCGCATCGCGAATGGTTTGCAGTGGAACTGCGTACACCGAGCCGGTGAAGCTTCCGATGACAAACGTTCCGCCGACGACAATGCCTGAACCAACGTTAAAGCTCGTCGGCATTGCCTTCGCGCCGATGATCGATCCGTCTCGCGCGTTCAGCGCCCACAGATAGCCTGCAAGGTCGCCGAAATACAGCACGCCCTGTTTAACGGCGAAAGCATCTTTTACCGGACCTTTGATCTGTTTACTCCACAAAATGCGCCCGGTTTTTGCATCCAGCGCGTTCACCCACGGAGCCGCCGCGCCGCCGATATACAATACGCCGCCGTGTACCACCGGAATGCCGGCCTCATTGTTGAGCGGCAAGGGCCCTTCTTGCAGAGGCACGTCCCAAAGCAGCGCGCCGGTGCGTGCATCGAGCGCATACGCGTGCTCGCGCGCAGTTTTTCCAAGAGGGCTTAGCGCACTAGCACCGTCCGGTACGATGTATTCGCCGAATACGCGCGTGCCGTCACCGGCCATCGGACAGTCGCCGATTCCCGACGCACTTTGTGGAAACGTGCTGCTCCGCCACTCCACACGCCCGCTTCGGGCATCGATTTTCCAAACCGCATTGAACAGCACGCCCGATGTCACGAAACTCTTTGCATCCACCGGCAACGCAGCGGACATGGACGCGACTGAGTGGACATTTCGCTCGTACAGAAGACGGCCGGTCAAGGGATCCATCCCGGTAATGTGTCCCGAGCCGTCATGGTGGACGAGCACACCGGCAACAACGGCGGGCGTCGGCATCCCGCTACCACGCAAACGCGTAACCCATCGAATCGCGCCGGTTTCCTGATCGAAAGCGATGAGCGCGCTCTCACCTGTGCCTACATGTCGCGGCGCTCCGCCTTGCGGGCTCGGCGTATCCGCGTTACCCTCGCCGGCAATTGCCAATCCGCGATAGAGCAAAGGCGCGCTCATGAGCGCGTTTGCGACGTGATGCTTCCAAATAACGCGCCCGTCGTTCATGCGAATCGCATAAAGCGTGCCGGCATTTGTTCCGACGAATACGATGCCGTGCGCAAACGTTGGACTGGCTGAAATGCGCCCGTCGGTCGCGGTTTCCCACTGTACGCTGGAGCGGCCGCTAATTACCGCATTATTAGACGGGTTCGCTCGAAACTGCGTCCAGTGTGCGTCTGCCGTCGTGCGGCACGCGGCTGCGCACATTGCTGCGGCGCAGATAGCGACCAAGGGAGTCCGTTTCATCAGCCGACGGTCGTTTTGTACCGGCGTCTACGTGCCCTTCTCCCCTCCCGCATAGAAAATGATTTTGAAGATTGCCTGCGGCACGGTGACGAGCGTATTCGGATCGCCGTACGCAACGTAGAATTCTTCATGCGGGAGCCGCAAATGGTAGGCAATCGAGATATTCGAGCAGACGCCTTCACAATTGCCGCCGCCGTTGGGCTGCGGCGGGAAACCGGTGACACGGCGCAGGCCAATCGCAAACGATGAGTTCGGACCGACCTGATACGCATACGAAACGCCGTCGAACCACTGGACGTTCGCTGACAAGTTTTCAAAATATTGCGCAGTGTCATCGACGGTGAACGTCAGATAGCCGCGGCTGCCCACGCGCATCGTCGAACTGCGGAACCACGTATCCAAACGCCCGTTTCCATACCGTCCGGTGTTGAATGAAAGCGACGTCGGTGTCGACGAGGAGCCGTGCGTCGGAAAATTGTTAATGTTGTTTTGCATGCCGCTGTGATACGTGATTGCGAAACCTGCATTTTGCGAGATAGGCGTCACCACGCCGTCGAACGGAGAGCCCGGAGCAATGCCCGATTCCGGTAGGCGCGAGGTAAAAAGCCAGTAGTTCGAGCCGGTCGATACTTGCACGTCGATCGTACTCTTCGTGAGAAAATCGATCAGCGCAAAATTGTCGGCTTGCGCGATCCCGCCGGGAATGCCGTTGTAGGTCGAGCTTTTGTAGCGGTCCACGACCCCGTCGACGCCGATCGACGAAAAGAAGTCGTTCGGCGAGAACGTCCAAATTCGCGCCATATAGACGCCGTAACCGGCGAGGCCGGGGTGTGAATCGAATCCGTCGATGGGGTTGAACAGCGCGCCGACTTTTCTAACGGATCCGAACAGCGCGAAATGCTGGTTCCACCATCCGCCGCCTGCATCGATCCATCCGCCTTGTCCGCGATCGGTGACGTTGGTGCCCGATTCCCAAGCGTAGTTGGCGTAGGCGGCTATATATTTGCCGTTGTACCAGCTCACGCCGGCTTCGTTTGCGTCATCGTGCAAGCCCGGGAGGTTCGCACTGACATGCTGGATTGCGGCGCCCCAGCGGTTATCGTTCGATGTGTAATTGAGTGCGCTGGCCACGTCCGAACGTCCGGTACGGATTGCGTCGAACGCCGCGAAACCGAAGTCGCCTTGCCGCCCTTCGAATGCATAGCCCTCACGCGGCGTAGGAATTGCGGGTGTATAGAGCGTCGTGCGGAAACCGTTGCAAACATTGCAGTTGAAGTTGTTGTAGTAGGGCGCGGCCTGCGTGAAAAATGGCCGCACTTCGCTAAAAATGCGCTGATACACGGTCGGCGAGATCGACTGCTGGTCGAGTTCGACGTTCGAATAATCCGGATGCAGCGTTCCGAAGAATGCCGCGGTTTGCGACACCGGTACCGAAAAATCCAAGCCGGTACGCGATGTGGAACCGCCTACCGATGGCGCGGCCGCCATTCCAAGCCCGTACACGGCGACGCGCGGTTTTGGAACCGGCGGCCGCGCGACCAACGGTACGTTCACGACGGCTGCTCGTGCCGCGTCATCCGGATTCGTCTGCGCGCTATCGTACGACCAGACGTTGAGTTCGCCGGTCGATCGCACGTATCGCACGAATTGCATGCGCCACGCCCCGGCATGCGCACCATGCACGACACTCATTGGAATCGCCATCGTGACGGTGTATCCGCCGTTTCCGATCGAGCCGTACGAGTGCCATTGTGGCGCGAAGCTGGTATTTTCGGAGGACGCTTCGTTGTGTGCGCCTATCGGATTCGATTCGAATTCATATTGAAATCCGCCGGGGCCGGTGGGCCACAGATCCACCCAGACCGCGTCGTCCGGCCACGCGATCCCGCCGTTGATGTTACTGCCGCCGGCAACCGTGTCGTCGCTGTGCTGGGTGGCGACGACCGGCTCGTGCTGGACTGCATCGAATCGGACGTAGAGATACTTCCCATCGGTTACGACGTGCACGGCGGTGGGGTCCGTAGCCGCTCGGCCATGCGCGACATCCCACCGAAGCGACACGTCAGCCTGCGGGCTCCAGGTGGTCCGGGCAGCCTGCGGCGCGAGCGGGGGAGCGGCCTGAACGACTGGGACTGCTATCGTCGGAAGCATCGGCTATCTCCTAATTCTTTAAGAGATACTAGCAGCCTCAGGTTTTTGTGTCAACTAAGATTTTAGTTTTAGGGTTCGTCGAACCAATAGTCGAGCGTTGCGTCGGAGCCTTTTCCGAACGCACCCTCGAAGCCGCCCTCACCGCGTAGCGCCGAAAGGCCGCCCGTACCGGACCCGGGCACGACAAACCACGTCGCTTTTACCGTGCCGTTCTCGACTGTGCCGCGGCCTTGAAGAACAAAAGTGCCGTCGCGTTCGCCGATCCGTCCGCGGAATCGCTGCATACTTACGAAAGCTGCAGATCGATCGTCGTGAACCATCTGCAAAGAGCGGACCGTCGATTCGCCCTCCAAATTTCCGGAGAACGTTTCGCTCATACGGATCTCCATCAACGCCGGCGCCGTTTGGTCGTAGGCGCTGGATTCCGAGCGCTGAACGGTCACCTTCGCGACAGCATGTGCGCGCATAACCATCACGGTTTACCCGGAGCGAAACCTTGCGATTGCATCCATGCGTAAAAATCGTCGATCCATCGATCGCTCGTGGTACCTTGATGCTTCATGCTGAAGCCGTGGCCGCCCGCACTATAGATGTGCGCTTCCGGTTTCGCGCCCGAAGCGCGAAGCGCGGAGTAAAAGGCGTTGACCGAACTCAAGACCTGCGGATCATCTTGCGCCCAGGCCATGAAGATCGGCGGCAAATTCTGCGGAATGGGCGGCATGCTCGCAAGCGGGCCGCCATAGATAAAGCCGGCAAAACTTGGGCGCGCCGCGGCGTCGTTCTGCAAGACGGCCGCGCTGACGATCATTCCGCCGGCGGAAAAACCGAGGAAGCCGATCTTCTGCGGTGAGACGTGCCACTTGCCGGCGTTCTCGCGCACGACTTTGACGGCTTGAATGCCGTCCGCCATCCCCCATTTGCACGCCGCGTCCTCGTTGAGATCCGCCGGAATGCCTTGCCCGCGCTTTTCCATCGTCCGGTAGGCGAGCACGAACGCAGCGATCCCGCGCTGCTGCAGCCATCGCGCGACGCTTTCGCCTTCCAAACTGAGCGTAAGCGCGATGCATGCGCCGCCCGGCGCGACGATGACGCCCGTGCCCGTCGCGTTCTTCGGATCGGGGAGATACGCGGTTAGCGTAGGCGTCACAACGTTGAACGCCACCGTCCCGAGCGGCGTATTTGGAACGATCGTCTCGTGCTGCTTCCAGTTTTCGGAGCCGGGCGCGGCGCCGTTCCAGATCGGCACGGTTTGAGGTGCCATCGTCAGAGCAATGATTGCCGCAATCGTGTGCACCATTTTTAAGACGCATCATACCAGAGAACCGATGCAATCCTCCAGCCCTGCGGCATTAGCACGAAAGAGAATATCTTCGTTCCCGCGCCTCGCATTTGCAGGCCGCGTTCGATCCATGATTTTTGGTAGCGGCTTATGCGGTTCGCGATGCGGCCGTGCAGTTCAGACTCTCCGGACACTTCATATTCTCGAAAATCAGTCAGCGCGCCGCTCTGAAGCAACGTCCTGCGCGGCTCGATGAATTCGCGCAAATTATAGACCGCCGGAATTTCGCTCGTTGCGTTCACGATCAGTGCTTCGGGCAAGCAAATATCGTATAAAACATCCACGGGCGCCAGCCCGAGGCTGTTTGTAAACGCCGAGTAAAATGCTGAGGTCAACTCGACAATTGGTTCAACCCGCTGCATATGCGCGGTTTCCTTTCGTGGACGTACGGGGCATTCGGTCGTTCGCAGTGAATGAAGCGGCGTGGAAACCGCCGATCTCATTAACGCGCTCAAACATATATTTGGCTACGAATCCTTCCGGCCATTGCAGCGGGAGATCGTCGAAGCTGCGCTCGATGGGCACGATACATTGGCGCTGCTTCCCACCGGCGGCGGCAAGTCGCTTTGCTACCAACTTCCTGCGATTCTGCAGCCTGGGCTGACGCTGGTCGTCTCTCCACTTATCGCGCTCATGAAGGATCAAGTAGACGCGCTTACGGCCAACGGTGTGACTGCAACCTTTCTCAATAGTTCGATCGACGCCGAGACGGCGCGCGAACGCATCGACGGCTTGGACCGCGCTCAATACCGCCTGCTGTACGTCGCGCCCGAGCGTGTCGTGCTCCCGGGCTTCCTCGCAGGCCTTTCGCGGTGGAACTTGCGGCGAATCGCGATCGATGAAGCTCACTGCGTGAGCGAATGGGGCCATGATTTTCGGCCGGAGTACCGGCAGATCGCGACGCTTCGCGCGCGCTTTCCTGATGTGCCCATCATAGCTCTCACGGCGACCGCAACCGATCGCGTACGCGACGATATTAACAGGTTCCTCGAGCTGCGCAATCCGCGGCGGTTCGTCGGCAGCTTCAACCGCGCAAATCTCCGGTACAACGTCTTCGAAAAGCATGACGCGCCAAGCCAACTCCTGGCGTGGTGCCGCGAGCGCGCAAACGAGAGCGGCATCGTCTATGCCCAGAGCCGCAAGTCGGTGGAAGAGCTTGCAAAACGCTTGACCGCGGCGGGCATCAAAGCGCTGCCGTACCATGCGGGCCTGAGTGCGCGCGAGCGGGCCCGTAATCAGGAACGGTTCATCCGCGATGAAGGGCGCGTGATGTGCGCGACGATCGCTTTCGGTATGGGCATCGACAAGCCCAACGTTCGATACGTCGTGCACTATGATACGCCGAAGAATTTGGAAGGCTACTATCAAGAAACCGGACGCGCTGGGCGCGACGGCTTGCCGAGCGAGTGCGCGTTGTTCTTCAGCGGCGGCGATGCCGCAAAACAGCGGCACTTTATCCGTCAGATCGCCGATGATGCCGAACGCGAACAGGCGGAGCATTTGCTGCGCAAGATGTTCGATTATGCCGCAACGCCGCGCTGCCGCCGCAAGCACCTCCTCGAGTATTTCGGAGAGCGTCTCTCGAGCGAGACGTGCAAGAACTGCGATAACTGCATAAATCCGCCGAGAACGTTCGATGCAACGGTACCGGCGCAGAAGTTGCTTTCGTGCGTTTATCGCGTGCGCGCACACAGCGGTTTTTCGACCGGCGTGCGTCACGTCATCGACGTTTTATGCGGGAAACGCACAGACAAGGTCACGGCGTGGGGCCACGATGGAATCTCCACCTTCGGACTCGGGACGGAATACGACAAGGACCAGTGGCTCGCTCTGGCATTCGAGTTGCTGCGTGAAGGCTGGCTCGAACAAGATCCGGAACGCAAGACGTTGCTGATTACCGGCGACGGCATGCGTGCGCTCAAAGAGAAGCACCCCTTCGCAATGGTTGAACGAATAAAGATCAAAAAGAGCCGCAAACCGAAGGCCCTCACGATGCAGGCGTGCTCCGGCGATGGCGATCTTTTCGAAACGTTGCGCCGGCTGCGTAAGCAAATCGCCGACGATGCCGGCATCCCGCCGTACATCGTGTTTTCCGATGCCACGCTTCGGGAACTCGCGCGCGTCAAACCGGTCACGCTCGCGGCGTTCCGCAATGTAAGCGGCGTCGGCGACGTCAAACTCGAACGTTACGGTGAAGCGTTCACCGCGGCAATCCGGCAGCGGGCTGCCGCTGGTTAACTGCCATCCGGATAGCCGCCGCGGTGCGTGATGACAGGCTGATTCGGCAGCACCCTGCGCGCACGCAGCTTTGCGCGCCAATTATCCGCATATGGTTCCGCGCCTTTCAAAAGGCATCTCTGCGAATCGCACACTACGTGCGTAAGCTGCAAACGCAGAGCGTTCAGCGCGCCGGCGCCGTACCGGTTATTCCAGCTGATTTCTATCTTGTTCACCGTTTCGAGGTATTTGCCGCGGGCACGCAGTCCGCTGTCCGACAAGGAGACGTTCCTAAAGGGGCTGGGATTCTCCGCAGTCACGGTCGCCAGGCCGTGCTTTTGCAGAAAGCGCAGCATGAGGTCGATCGCCTCTTTGGCGATCCCGGACGCAACCGGAAGTTCGCGTACTTGCATTCCTTCATTACTAATGATCTGAAGGATATTTGCGCAAACGGGCAGCGACAAACGAAACGACTTCTCAAAATCGCGCGTGAACTGAAGGAGCACTTTGGCCATCAGCGCGGCAAGGGTCATCTCTTTGAAGTTGGCGGCACCCGGACGGCTGATGTACTCATCCGGTGTTCGCTGACCATATGACACGATGGGCATGCAATCCGGCAAGTCCGCCGGCAGCTGGACTGCAATATTCAGCAGTGCTTTTCTTAAACCGTCGATCGCGTCGCGCCCGAGGCGGTCGCACCATCGTTGCTCGAGTTCGCCGAACAGCGGTTTCCAAATTTCATACGCACGGCGGCCGGCCGGCGTGAGCGCGATCTGTCCGTCGGCGCGTAGCTGCACGCAGCCCCACCGCTGCATTCCCCGCAGATTCGTTTTGGTGCCTGCGGCGCGCTCGAGCTCGCCCGCGTCCATGTTTTGCTCCGCGAGGTAACGGATGCAGTTAAACCACATGACCATGGAAACCAGCCACGGGCTGCCGCGGCCGCCCGGCGCACCGAAATTCGATGTCCGATGCGCCATGCGATGTTCTGCCTCGTTGTCAAACTCAATTGTGAATGCAACCAACGCTTGCGACAGTAAACTGTGCAGCGGTTTCGATTGGCAGGACAAGGTAAGAATGTTCTTAGAGATACTCACGCTCGCGATGGCGGAGTTGTTTGTAGCGGACAAACGCTTTGCGCTCATCTTCCAGATGCAGCATGGAGCGCCAGGAGCTTCCGCGATACGTGTGCTTTAGCATCTTCAAAAGATTGCGCAGCACGAACCAGGGATCGTGAAGAAAAACCGGGACAATGTGACGCGCTTTCATCCCGCGTTCCGCTTTCCAGCGCAGGTATTCGATATCGTCGGCGCAGAGATATTTCGTCTTTACGACCGCCGTCGTTCCGTCGTATTCCTCGATGCTCGTTGACGATGAGCCCCTGGTCGCGAAACTCTTCGGTCATCGGCGTGCGCGGATAAGGCGTAGGGTGCTGGATATACGGCCAGTCGACGTGCTTACGGGCAAACGCAAGATTCGTTTCGATCGCTTCGACGGTATCATCTGGGCTCCCGAGAATCAGCCCGCCTATGACGAACATCTTATTGCGGTGCAGGTAGTCGATGGCTTTGAGCGTGGCATTCCCAACCTTTTTTCCATGTTCGCGCTGCGTGTTTTTCGACGAGGCATTGAGGAAGGCAAGGTCGCCTTCGAGGATGTTCTCGATGCCGAGAAACACGTATCGAAAGCCGGCCTTCCGCATAAGCGGCGCGAGCGTGTCTCCGTGATTTGCGATGGCCGACGTCATACCTTGGATGAAATAATCCAGGTTGTTGAGGCCGGCATCGATGATGGCTCGGCACAGCTCCTCGAAGCGCCGAACATCGAGCGTGATGTTGTCGTCTACCAGAAAAATGGCTTCCGCACCGTGGTCGCGTGCGTCGCGTATGTCGGCCAGAACCCGGTCGAATGAATACGTGTGGAAGTTGCGGCCTCGCATGGCGATAATCGAGCAGAAGCTGCAATCGAACGTGCATCCGCGCGAGGTTTCGATAACGTCCCACGTTCCGGCCCATGGCGGTATAGCCGTTCAAAACGCGAGCGTCGCGATTGGGAAGACGAACCTCATCAGCCTGTAGGCGGTGCACCGCGCGGGCCGGATTGTGGATCCAGTGGCCGTTTTCGCGAAATGAGAGGCCGGCGATGGAATGCAGCTCCAAGCGCGCTTCTAATGCACGCAAGAGGTCTCGAAAGGTCGCTTCACCTTCGCCACGCACGATATAGTCAACACTCATATCGGCGTAGTCTTCGTATGCGAGGCTCGGATCGTAGCCGCCGACGGCGACTTTGGCAGCCGGCTTCAGGGTCCGAACCAGATCGGCAATGCGCCCTGCAGTGCGCCGCTGAAACGTCATGACCGACAATCCAATGACATCCGGGTTATGCCGAGCGACGAGCTGCGTCACCGTCTCACGAACGCTGCTCTGACGGAGAATCAAATCAGCAACTGCAACATGGTGATGTGCGTCGACGTTGCCCGCCAAAGACGTGAGGGCTCCGTTGGGCAAGCGGATTGCCACTGTCGGCATATGCTCGAAAGAGTCGGGCATCGAAAGCAGCAGAACATTCATTGCACGTTTCCGCGGTTACCGTGATAGTAGCGCCACTACCGCTCATTCTGAAAGCAAAGAGGCAGGGGCTCGCCTACGTACGCGTCAACCGGTGAATCGCCGCCGTATGTTGCGGATACTGAGCCATCAGTGCTTCGCGAGACGCGATCTCGAAGTGTGAGAACTCAAAACCTGGAGCGACAGAACATCCGACTAATGCGTATCCCACGGCATCCGGCACGTGGGCTGCAAAATAAACTCCTGCGGGTACAGTCGTCTGCCATGGCCCATCGGGTCCAAGGCGCCGCTCTTCCAGGCTCCCGTCGTGAGTGATGATCGAAATAACGATCGGCGAGCCGCGGTAGAAGTGCCACGTCTCGTCGCCATCAAGTCGGTGCCAGGCGGAAAACGTATCGCCGCTCAGTAAAAAATAGATATTCGTCAGCGCGTGGCGCTGCTCGCCATTGCCGGTGATTACAAGCGCCTTACTGCAAAATGTTTGGCGATAGTATCCGCCCTCGGGATGCGGTACGAGTTGCAAGTCCGATATGAGCCGTTCAATCTCGTGTTTCACTTATCGGGTGAGGTCAGCCCGCTGAATTTCACTAGCGGACCAACATCCGGATCCTTACCGTAAAAGGCGCGGAACATCGGACCGTAGTCCTCCGAGTCGCCCTTCGAGAGAATCATGTCGCGAAAGCGCTGTCCGTTCGCGCGCGTGAGGCCGCCGTGGTCGAGGAACCACTGATACGCGTCGTCGTCGAGCATCTCGCTCCACATGTACGCATAGTAGCCGGCGGCGTACCCACTCGCCCAAATGTGCGAGAAGTACGTCGAACGATAGCGCGGCGGGACATCGCGGAAATCCGTTCCGGAGGCGTTCAGCGCATGCGTTTCAAACGCGTCGACGTCTTGCGCCGGCGCGCTCGCGGGCAGGGAGTGCCATGCCATATCGAGCTCATCGGCCGCCAAACTCTCGCCCATCGAATAACCTTCATTGAAGTTCGAGGCGCGTTCCATCTTGTCGATGAGCGCTTGCGGCATGGGCTCATGTGTTTTGTAGTTGAATGCGTAGTGCTTGAGTATTGATGGATACAGCGCCCAATGCTCGTTGAACTGTGACGGAAACTCCACAAAGTCACGCGGTCGGGCGGTGCCGGAGAGCGACGGATATTTTTCGTCCGCGAAAAACGCATTGAGCGCGTGACCGAACTCGTGGAACATTCCGCTCACGCTGCCGAGCGTGAGCAATGTCGGCTGGCCCGGCGGCGCTTGGGGAATGTTCTCGACGTTGTAGACGACCGGCCTCGTGCCCAGCAGTGACGAGTAATCGGTAAACGAGTCCATCCATGCGCCGCCCTGTTTGTTGTCGCGCTTGAAGAAGTCGAAGTACATCAGGGCGAGAGGCGCGCCGTTCTTATCGAAGACTTCGAACACGCGTACGTCGGGGTGCCACACCGGAATGTCGTGCCGCTCTTTGAACGTTATGCCGTAGAGTTGGTTGGCCGCATAGAACAAGCCATTCTGGAGCACATTATTCAGTTCGAAATACGGGCGTATCTCGTTATCGTCGACGTTATATTTCGCTTTGCGCACCTGCCCGGCGTAATAGTTCCAATCGTAGGGCTGGAGTTGAAAATGTTCTCCATCCTTGTCGATTTGCGCTTGAATCTCCGCAGCTTCTTGCGCCGCTTTAGCGCGCGTCGGCCCGATGAGGCCGTGCAAGAACCGCTGCACGGCGGCGGCCGTCTGCGCCATCTCTTGCGTGAGCTGGTACGCCGCGAAATTCGGATAGCCGAGCAGCTGCGCTTTTTCCGCCCGCAGCTTCGCCGTCTGTGCGATGGTGGAACGCGTGTCGTTCGCGTCGTTCTTCTCGGTACGCACCCAGGAGTTTTCAAAAAGCTGTTGGCGCGTCGCGCGATCTTGCAATAGCGCGAGCGCCGGCTGCTGCGTGGTGTTCTGCAGCGGAATCAGGTAACCGCCGGGATCGTCTTTCGCTTTTGCGGCTTGCTCCGCCGCGGCGATTGCGCTGTCACTCAAGCCGGCGAGTTGACTCTTGTCGCGCACAACGAGCGCGCCCGCGGCCGTACCGGCGAGCAATTTGCGTTGAAACGCGGCTTGCAGGGTCGCGAGCTGCCGGTTTATTTGCCGCAGCTGCGCTTGCTTTGACACGGGAAGGTTCGCGCCCGCGTGCATGAAGCGCCGGTAATACGTTATGACCAGGTGGCGCGATTCAGGATCGAGCTTAAGCCGATCCAGGTTTTTGTATATCGCATGCACGCGCGAAAATAGCTTCGGATTGAGATAGATCGCGTCTTGATGCGCGGCGAGCTGCGGCGCGACGAGCTGCCGGATTTGCAGTAGTGCAGGATCGCTGTTGGTGTCGGCCTGCACGCTGAACGCGCCCATCGCCCGATCGAGCAGCCGCCCCGATTTCTCCATTGCGACGAGCGTGTTATCGAAGGTCGGCGGCGCGGGGTTGTTCGCGATTGAGTCAACCTCTTTGAGCTGCTGTGCCATACCGGCCTGTATCGCCGGCAAATAATCGCTGTCGCCGATGCGATCGAATGGTATGGCACCGAACGGCAGCGTGCTGGGCTGCATCAGGGCATTTTCCGGTGCGCTGGGCGCGACACCGGGAGTTAATAAGGTAAGCGCAATGACGGTGGCGAGCGCAAAAAGACGCATACGAAAGGCTTCGTCGCGTTTTTGCCACGCGCCTCGATGCCGTAGCTGTGGCAGACGCTCCGGCGACACTAGGATTCAGCTTTTGATGACCTGCGTTAAGGCAAATCCTAACTCCCCGACCTACAGCGCGTCCGCGGGATGCCTGGCAATTCCGTCCACCGCTGTAACCGTGGGCATCACAGGCCACGTCTTACGACCGCTTCAAAGCGCTTGGGTTGATCGAATGGAATTCCGTGACCGGCGCCTCGAATCTGTTCGACCCGGACGGACGTCGAACGCACTCATTCGGGTTTGCAATCTCGCTTCGGCTAAGAGTTCAATTACTTCGGAAGAGCGCTCCAGATGCGTGACGCTTAGCTCTTCGAACACGGTCGCCTTGTCGAGCGTGAGAATGCGGCGATGTTGCTCGATGACATCGCTGTCACGAACTTCGCGCTGCCGCTGTGGGCTAATAAAGGTCGGGTCAGCGAGGATAACGCCTTTTATGCCCTTGGCCATTTGACGCGCGACTACGGCCGCGGTCATGCCTCCCATCGAATGGCCCAGCTTTGACGCGCGCCACCCTCCCATGCGCTTGCTCGTTTGTTGGAGCCGGCGGCGATGCCGTTCCCGTCGTCGACCGACTCACTCCTATTTCTGATCCAGAAATGCGACTGCATCTATGAAAACGCGCAGCTGACATTCCTCGAAAATTCCTTATTCGCGCTCTAAGATCTTGACGGCTTCATGCCATTTTAAGGAGGACTCGATGTCACGTTATGCTCCGGTTATTTTTGTTATGTCGCTGATAGCCGCCGGCGGCGTTGTTTTGGCTGCAACCAGCCCGTCTTACTTGACCCCGAATAGTCTCAACTGGGTAGCCGGAACGGGCCCGGCCAAAGGCAGTTCCGCAGCTGTACTCACCGGAGATCCAAACAAAACCGGGTTTGCGATAGTGCGCGTAAAGATGCCGGACGGCTACAGCAACCCGCCGCACTATCATGCGCATCCTGAATACATTACCGTCATGCAAGGCACGCTTTTGTTCGGGACCGGTGACAAAATCGACAAGAGCAAAGCACGCGTCTTTCCCGCGGGATCGTTTATTAACGTTCCAGCAGGTCTTCACCATTGGTCGATGGCCAGAGGGGAAACGATAGAGGAAGTCGCCGGCGACGGCCCACAGACGAACATCCCAGTCAAACACGGTTCGATGTAGCCGCGTCACGTCACCTCATCGCAACAAAAACGCCCTGCAGATACGGGGCGTTTTTCTTGCGGCGTTTAGCGCGGGTGACGCGTCAGAATAGGTCGGCGATTTCCGCTAGACGGTCCAAATTCGGGAGTACGAAGTTGGCGGCGCCGGGATCATCTCCGCTTCGGTCCCGGTCAATCCAAATGCGCGGAATTCCGAGCGTCCGCGCCGGTGCGATATCGTGAAACCAGCTGCATGCGGTATGCACCCAATCATCGTGACTTGCGAGAATGTTATCGCGAAAATACTTGAAATGCGCGAGCGCAGGTTTGTAACTGTGGACGGTCTGCGCGGTCACAACGGCGTCAAATGCCACGCCGATGACGTGCTGCGTTTGCGCAAAAAGGTCATCGTCGCAATTCGTCAGCACCGCGATCTTCCAACCGTTGTTTCGCAGACGTGTAAGGGCAGGAACGGTATCGGGAAAAACGGGCAGCTTTGCCCAGTTGTCCGCTAGTGCGGTTTGCTGGTTCCGCGTCAGCGTAATGCCCTGTTGTGCCGCGGCGCGCTCGAGCGTCAGGCGGGTCGCGCTTCGATAGCTGCGGTACGGTTCAGCTTCGACCGTCGCTTCAAACCCGTGGTATGCGTGTTCGAGCTCATCCACGCAATCGAGCCCCGCATCGGCGAGGATTGCGCGAAAACCGCTATGCCAGTCGACTAGCGTACCGAAGCAGTCGAACGTCATCCATTTCACCGTTTATGAATTCCACGCGTCGCCCGGGCTCGCATTTCCTTTCCGATTTATGCGCCGGCTAGTTTGACTTGCGTCGTCTGTTTAGGACGTATCGCACAGATGGGCTTATTGGCTTATCCGTGCGGTGAATACAGCCTATCCAACAACAGGGCCTGCGCATTCCCTCCTTAAGATGCGTAGAGACTCTCTCGACATGTTCCGCCCGCGTTTCTGCTTTCTTGACCGACATAACCCAGCATATCCACTCATTGCGAGCGAGCGGCGTCAGGCTCTCCCACGCAGCCATCGCCTCGGAGTCGGCAACCAGACTTTTTCGTAGATCCTCCGGCACTCGGTGCACGACGCCGCCGGCGATTGCTTTTTTGGTTCTTTTCATTGCTGCCGCACCTCGTCCGTTGCGTGCGCTTTCCGGTGCTTGCGCAAGTCCGCATTTTCCAAGCTCAGCGTTTCTGCCTGCGCGATTAGTGACGCGGTTCGTACGTACTCGCGCGAAGAGGTGCGGCGGTTTCCTCGACGTAGGGAAGTGCTGTGACCGAGGTGAGTGTTATCTCGTGGCTTCTCAAGGGTGATCCGTCGATTCGCTGGCAGGTCATGCACGATCTTACGGATGAGGCCGACGAGGTTGTCGCCATGGAGCGGTCGCGTGTTGTTCGTGAGGGTTGGGGCCGAGCGTTGCTCGATCGTCAAGCGACGCAGGGCTGGTGGGGCGGTCGGGACGAGGAAGGCTGGATGATTACGATGGACGCGCTCATTCTCTTGAGAGAGATGGGCGTGGATCCGTCCAGCGACGAGGCACGTCAAGCGATCTCGCGCGTCAAGGCGCACCTGACGTGGGAGAGGCTCGGAAACCGGCCCTATTTCGAGGGCGAAACCGAGGCATGCATCAACGGCGCCATTCTAGCCTTCGGAAGTTATTTTGGCGAGCGGTGTGATCGCATCGTCGATCGTTTGTTGGACGAACAGCTTTCGGATGGCGGGTGGAACTGCGAGGCTCCGCCCAGCACGCGCTCATCGTTCAATTCCACGATCCGAGTCCTCGAGGGCTTACTGGAATATGAACGCAAGTGGGGAAAGGTAAGTGCCGTAGCTGACGCGCGCCGAAAAGGGCAAGAATATTTGCTCGAGCGCCGGATGTTCAAACGTCTAAGTACCGGCCAAATAATCGATCGCACGTGGACCTTATTTTCCTTTCCTACCATGTGGCATTACGATGTGTTGCGGGGTCTCGATTATTTGCGAAGCGCCGGTTTGGAGGCCGACGAACGGATCGCGGAAGCGATTGGGATAGTCGAAGAGCGACGTGATAAAAGCGGCCGATGGCCGATGGACCATCTCCACGCAGATCGACTGAGGTTTCCTTTGGAACCAGACACCGGCAGGGCGAGTCGCTGGAACACGATGCGCGCTATGCGCGTCCTGAAGTGGTTCCGCAGGCGTAGCTCGTAGTGGTAACGATCGAGCCGTCGCTAAAAACTACATTGAAACCGGATGCAGATACTTCGAGAGGAAGGCTTCCGCCGCGCGGTACTGCTCGACGAGGTGTGCCCATACGGAGTTCTCGTGTGTTTCGTTCGGAAACACTTGTGTCTCTACGGTGACGCCTTGGGCTTGCAACTTCGTTGCGAGATCTACGCTCTGCGAAAACGGCACGTTGCGATCGTCGTCACCCTGCTCGATGAAGACCGGTGACTTCCAACTTTTTAAATATCCCTCAGCCGTCGACATCGTCGCGATGTGCCGTTGATTCGGCGTACCGACGGTCTTGCCGTAGTCGTGATCGAAATCCGTGGCCCAATCGTGCACGCCCGCGAAATCGGCACCAACCTTGAAGATATCCGAGTTCTTTGCAAGCGCGAGAGCCGTCAGCAGCCCGCCGTAGGAGAGGCCGTAGATGCCGATCCGATTCGGGTCGATGCGCTGCCGTTTCTGGAGCCATTTTGCGCCTGCGAGAACGTCGTTGTACTCAGAGCCGCCGTGCCATGCGGCGTGTGGCGGATTGCGGAACTTGTATCCGTACATGATTCCGAGTCTGTAGTTGATCGAAAGTACCGCGAAGCCCTTACTCACGAGATACTGGTTCATCTCGTAGAGATGCGTGTAGGGCTCCATGTAGTGGAAACCTCCGAGCATCTGACGCGGCGGGCCGCCGTGATCGAAGACAATCGCGGGCACCTTGCCCGTGAAGTGGCGCGGCAAGAAATACTGCGCGTGGATCGTGTAGCCGTCCGGCGTTACGTACGTGATAAGCTGCGGCTTTACCATTTGCGTCGCCGGATAGTTTGCCGGCGTCGCGACTGCCGTCAGCGTCTTCGGCGGATTGCCGGCGATCGTCACTTGCGGCGGATTCGCGTAACCACCGTCGATGTACGCCAGGCCGCCGTTTGCAAGCGGCGTCGGATACCACTGGTTGTTCGCTCCCCGCGTTAACTGCTTGGGTGTGCCGTCGAGGCCAACGCTCCAGATATGGCGCAAGTCGAGATTGCCTTCGTTTGTGGCGATAAGCAGATTCGTGCCATCGAGCGTTGGCGCAACCGTTTCGACCTCGTAGCCGCCGGTCGTCAAACGCTTCGCCGCGCCGCCGTTCGCGGAGACGGCGTAGATGTGTTGCCAGCCGTCGCCTTCCCACGGAAACGCAATTTCATCGCCCTTGAGCCACCAGAGCTGCGCCGCGCTCATCGTCGGATAGAACTCATCGCCGATCCCGTTATGCGCGCTCCAGACCTTATGCGCGTTGCCGCTGGTTGCGTTCGCGACCCAGATCGACCACGGAAATGCCGCGTTACTGCCGCCGCTGAAGCTCGCGCTGTCGTAGATCGTCTCGCCGATCTTCGCTCCGGGCGAGCGTACGAAGGCCACGCGCGAACTATCCGGCGACCACGCCGGAACCGAGTCGTTCGTAAAGGCCGGCGTCGCGTAGATGTACGATTTCTTTTCGGGCGTGTAGATAACGACGAACGAGTGATCGCCGCGGGAATTCGTAAAGGCGATCTTCGCGCCGTCGGGCGACCATGCTACGTCGCCGACTGCTCCGCGAATTGGAAGCATTTCCGGATTACCGGCTTTGAACGCACCGGTAGTATCCTTCGAAAACGTGACTACGCCGAGCTGGCCCTGTGAGGTCGTGAACGCTACCGCGTTGCCTTTCGGCGACAGAAAGGCGGCGTTGCTACCATCGGCGAGCTTCACCGGTTCTCCACCGGCGATCGGTACGACGTAGAGCGTGCGCTGCGCCGGGGGAATCAGCGAGAGCGGATTGGCGTTCTCCGCTGTGCCTTCGTCTCCCGCGTTCCCACGAAAAAAGATGACCGCATCGTTGCCCGCAGTTACCGCCGGAGTGAAGACGTCCTGACCGTCGTCTTGCGTGTAGTGCGTCAGCGCGTGAACCGTGCCGCCTGCGTTCGTATAAAGATTTCGTACACCGCTCGCATCGACTTTCCATACGAGGACGGTCCCGTCGCCCGAAGCGACGAGAGCATCCGGAAACGGCGCGGCGAGGACGTCTGCGACGTCGAATGCGCGCGCAGTCACAGGCAACGTAGCGGCAGCGAACGAGAGAACGCAAAAGGCCGACAGGAGACGAAATTTCATCAAGACCTCCAAAATTCTGTCGTGCCTTAGGCCACCCCGGTGCGCTTCCCTCCACGAACGGTTGCGCGTCGAGGCACATCAATTGAAAATGCGATCATTCGGCCAGCTTAAGATGTCGACTTGCGCGTCTGGTCGAGCACTAATACGAGCCGGACTGCGTCTTCGCTGACTCGGTCAGAGGAAACCAGGCGAAGTGGTGGCCGAGTGCCGGCGAAGTACGGCTTGCCGCGGCCAAGCACGAGCGGGTGGAAGTAGAGATGATATTCGTCGATTAAGTCACGGGCCGTAAGGCTTGCCGCCAGTTCGGGACCGGCGACGGCGATCCGACCGTCGACTTTCTGCTTCAGGCTGCGGACGAATTCCTCGATGTCGCTATCGACAAGCGTTGTGTTGGCGCCGACGGACTTCAGCGTGCTTGAGACGACCCATTTCGGATGCGCTCGCCATGCAGCTGCGAAGTCGCGCTCGCGCGCGTCCCATTCCGGTCGATCCTCATCCCAATAGCGCATCACTTCATACATGCGGCGACCGTACAAACTGCCCGCCAACTCGCGCTCATACTTGGTGAAGTGGCGAAAAAGCTCGACGCTGGGCAAAAACAATTCCAGCTCGCCTTCCTCACTAGCCACATACGCGTCAAGCGACACGTTCATCGCAAAAACCAGCTGCGCCGTCTCAAACCTCCTCGTCGTGTGACGCGTCTCTGTGACCCGTCATAACGGAGAACGCAATAATAATAATCAAAAAAAGACGTCCAAACCCGTCGTATCGTGAGCGATCCGTTTCTTGGTCGCGCGTTCTTCAACCATTTGCATACGCTGCTAGTTCATGTTACTGCGCTTCGTACAGTCTTTTTCGGCCTCCCGTACGATCCGCGTCGCCATCCTTCCGAAGACCCACTCGTGAAAAAGCGCGGCACCGTACCAAGAGAAAGCCCAAAAGGCCGCGCGGTTCGAAGAACGCGGTCTGGCGCAGCGTTGCGGCGCCGCTCTCGCGCGGTTCAGCCTCAAACTGCAACCACGCGCGGCCCGGCAATTTCATCTCGGCACGCAAGCGCAGCAGCCGCCCGGGCTCGTACGCTTCGACGCGCCAGAAGTCCAGCGCGTCGCCGGCACGCAGTTCGCTGGGTGAGCGCCGCCCTCGGCGCAGTCCGACGCCGCCCGCGACGCGATCCAGCCATCCGCGAAATTGCCACAATGCGTCGGCAGAAAGCCAACCCCGGCGACCACCGAGCGAACTAAATACAGCCGCAACCCGTTCCGGCGGAGCATCTGCTTTACGGACCCGCATGTCGATGAGCATTCCTTCCTTGACGCCCGCAAAGTCCGTCGGAAGTGCATGGAGATCGAAGGCATCGAACCACGTCGTCTCAGCGCCGGCTCCCCGCTCCAATGCACTTCTGACTGCATCGTCAAATCCGCTTGGAACAATTTGGGGAAAATCTCGCGTCGCTGCAGAATCACGCACCACGACTTCGTTGTACAAGCCTCGAATGAGCGGTTGGGCAAGCCGCGCCGAAATCGGCGTAACGAGATGCACCCAGTACGACGAGAGCTGCGGCGTAAAAAACGGAACGATGACGATTCGCCGCTTCAGATTGCGAATCGCCGCATAGCGGAGCATCATGTCGCGATAGCTAAGCACATCCGCCCCGCCGATCTCGTAGATTACGTTCTCTTGCGTGCGGACGTCGAGCGCCGCAATGAGGTAGGCGAGTACGTCGTTAATTCCAATAGGCTGGCACCGGGTCACGACCCATTTAGGCGCGATCATAACCGGTAGGCGCTCGGTAAGGTAGCGCATCATTTCGAAGCTGATCGAACCACTGCCGATGATGAGTGCGGCGCGAAATTCGATGGTTTGAACCGCACTTGAACGTAACACGTCGCCAACTTCGTGACGGCTGCGCAAGTGCGTCGAGAGTGAGTCGCGGTCGTTGCCGAGCCCGCCGAGATAGACGATCCTGGCGACTCCCGCGGCACGTGCGGCCGCGCCGAACCGGCGTGCTGCTTCCCGGTCGGAAGTCGCAAACGCCTTCGTAGAAGCCATAGAATGGACAAGGTAGTAGGCCGCATCGCAGCCGCGCAGCGCGCGTATGAGTGAAGCGTCGTCATTCACATCCCCTTCAACAATTTCGACACCCTCGTCATAGCGACCGCGCAAACGCTGCGCTGCACGCGCAAAACAGCGCACCTCGTAACCGCGTTTACGCAACCGCGGAACGAGCCGGCCGCCGATATAGCCCGTGGCTCCGGTAACGAGCACGCGCACTGCTTACTCTCTTTCTTTTCTTAAACGCATAACGCTCTCACCGACAAACATGGCATAAACGCACCTCGAGTGGCGTAGCGGCTTGCTCGCCGAGGCAGCAACCTCGTTTCCTTTTGCCTGGTAAATGCGGGCAGGCGGGCCCAACGACTCATACGCTTCGGTGGCAACGAGGAGCATGATTAGCGATATCTATTTACATCCGAAGGTCTGTGGCACGCCTCCAGTCGCTGCGCGATAAACGCTTTACTCAAAAGCCCACCGCGCGTTGGATTCTCAACCAAATTCATCGCTCAAGGCTGATGATGCCGGCGGAATCACATTAGCATACAGGCACGTCGATTAGCGCTTGTTTGCGACCACATTTGAGAGGAGAATCGCCATGAACGAACGAGCCATTAAGGTGGGAGTGATCATGGACCTGACCGGTCCGCTCTCGTTCCTGGGCATTGCCAACGCAAATGTCGCCAATATGGTGATTGATGACATCAACGCGAACGGCGGCCTGCTGGGGCGGCATGTAGAACTACTGATCGAAGATAGCGCAACCACGGATAGTGTGGCGGAAGAAAAAGCTACGAAGCTTGTCGAGCAAGACAACGTCGATTTGATCTTGGGTGGGATTTACAGTTCCACGCGGCAGGCCATCAAAGGACCCGCTGTAGTGAAGGGCAAGAAGCTCTACATCTACCCGGAGCAATACGAAGGGCAGGAATGCGACCCGCTCATCTTCTGCACTGGTCCTGTGCCGGCGCAGCAGCTTGATCCTTTTATTCCGTGGCTCATGCAACAGACGGGTGCAAAGAAGTTTTATTTGCCGTCAGCGGATTATATCTGGCCGCACGTGATGAACAAGAAAATTCGTGAAATTGTGACGTCGAACGGCGGCACAATAGAAGGCGAAGAGTACTTTCCCCTCGATCACTCTGACTATGGTAAGACGGTTGAGAAGATCGAGTCCAGCGGAACCGAGGTGGTCTTCAATACGATCGTTCCTCCGGGGCTGATGCCGTTCTTCGAACAGCTTCACGACTCCGGATTCACGAAGCGGGGCGGAAAGCTCGTGTGTACCTACTTCGAGGAAAATCTGCTGAAGCTTTTGCCACCCGCGCAAGTGGAGGGTCTGTACGGATGCCTCGACTACTATCAAACCGTAACCGATCCATTCAGCGTGGAACTGCTCGACAAGTACAATAAACGCTATCCGGGCGGCCCGATGTTCACGGCGGGCAGTGCCAGTACGGGCACGTACCGCGGATTGAAGCTCTGGGAAGCTGCAGTGAAAGAGGCTGGGTCGTTGAATCAGGACGCCGTCATCGAGGCACTCGACCACGCGAAGATTGCTGCGGGGCCCGGTGGCCCTGCAGAAATGGTGCCCGGACAGCATCACGCCCGGCTGAACATGTATATCGCTCAGGCAAGGAACGGCATCTTCGAAGTCGTGAAAAACCTAGGCCCAATCGAGCCGAACGAGAGTGTCGTGAACGCAAGATACGCCGCTCTGCGATAGTTCGTGACTTTAGCCGAGCCGCGAGACCGATTCACAAGCAAAAAGCCCCGTAACAACGGGGCTTTTCTCTAACTGTGAGACCTCGCCCTAACCCGGTTAAGGTTCGCCTGAGAGTCGATGCGGCTCTTGAGCCTGCCCTCAAGAATGGCGCGCAGAAAAGCCTATTTCGCAGCCTGACGCCGACGCTATTGCCGTTCGAAGACGGTGATTAAAGGCCCGCGTTCTCCCACGACATGCACCACGTGTGTCAGTGTCTTGAGATCGGTTGGCCTTGCGCGTAACTTCGAAAGTGTGCGTGACGTTCGACGGTGTTCCGTTCTTGTCGTAATCCGCTGTCTACCGGCGGCGCCGGCGAAAGCTTCTGCGGCGAATCTGTGGCGCTTTTTCCAGGGTCGTCGCCATCGAGGCGTCGGACAATGGATGCTCAACGCGCTCCAGCCGCTTACCGATGGAGCGCTCGATATTAGCAAATAAATCGGTTTCGTCGCGTGAAACGAAGGTGATGGCGTCGCCGCGCCGTTGCGCACGCGCGGTGCGTCCGATTCTATGGATATAATCAGCGGGTTCGTGCGGCACGTCGTAGTTAATCACATGGCCGAGATCGAGGATGTCGATCCCTCGTGCGGCAACATCGGTGGCGACCAGAACGCGATAATCGCCTTTTTTGAAGGCCTGCAACGCGCGCGCTCGCTGCGCTTGCGATCGATCACCATGAATTCGCTCGGCTCCGATATTATGTCGTGAAAGCATCGCGGCCAGACGCTCGGCGCGTGATTTCGTCCTTGTAAAGACGAGAGCGCTGAAAATGTTGTTGTCCTTGAGCAGATCCACGAGCAGGTCCGTTTTCTTGTGCTGCTCGACCGCATACACCGCTTGCGTAACCGTTTCGACGGGCACGGCAGCCGGCGCCAAATTCACGCGAACCGGACTGCGCAGCAACTCGCCGGCGAGCGCTGTTACCGTAGTGCCCAGCGTAGCGGAAAAGAACAGTGTTTGACGACGATTCGGAAGGCTCGCAATGATGCGCCTTACGGCCGGCAGGAAGCCCATGTCGAGCATGCGGTCTGCCTCGTCCAACACTAGGATGCCGACGTCGTTCAGACGCGCCTCACCCTGCCGCATCAGATCGATAAGGCGGCCGGGCGTTGCAACGATCACTTCGCTCTTACGGCGAAATGCTTGAATTTGCCGTCCCATTCCAACGCCGCCGTAGACGGGTTCTACGCGAATTTTTGTGTATTTCGCGAGGTGCCGAAGGTGCTCGGTGATCTGCTGGGCCAGTTCGCGCGTAGGCGCTAGTATGAGCGCGCCTGTTTTACGATCCCGCGTTTTCAGCAGCGCTTCGAGGACCGGCAATCCGAATGCGGCGGATTTGCCGCTTCCGGTTGGAGCGCTGGCAAGCAGATCGTGCCCGGCAAGAGCCGGAGGAATGCTCAAGCGCTGAATGGCTGTGGGGGAAGGGTACTGAAGGTCTTCGACTCCGCGAAGCAACTCAGCACTGAGTGCTAATTCTGAAAAGGTAGGAATAACGACCAATCTTTCGGGCGGCGCAACTTATCGACCGCTCGTAAGATCGCGCATGAGTGGGAGGACCGCCTCATAAGGAGGCGTCCTTTGCTAGGCACAACCCCGCCGGTCTCAAAAGGGTTGCGCGCTACAGGTTTACACGGAAGACCGAAGGCCGAAAAACACGCGAGAAAACGCGCCGTGATTTGTGCGCTAAAAAGGCACCGTCTTAACGGCGCTTTCTTCGTCCTTTTCACTCGACTAAATTTATCCCAACCGGTGCATGCGGCGATAGGCGGTGCGAAATTATTTCGCGCCCTGACCCGGAAACGGGCTGGAACCGGCACAGCTTCGTAACTCACGTTTGCTTCACGCCCAATACGATACACGCGCTTAGCGAAGCGGAACGCGGAAGAAATGGAAGCAACACGTGTAAGCCATCGCAAAACGTTTAGTCGTACCGTAGCGTGCGGGCCGGATCTATGCGCAGCGCGCGCCAAGCCGGAATCGCTGACGCGAGCGCCGCGCACACCAACAGCAACACTGCGGTCAGCGCGAAACTCGCCGGATCGAAGGGCTGGGTCTTGAAGAGTTGATGTTCGATCGCGCGCACGCCGAACGCCGCAGCGACCACACCCAGCGCTATACCGACCGCTGCCTGTGTGATCGAGGAGCCGATAATACGCGACAGGACTCGTCCATCGGTTTCGCCCAGCGAACGCCGTATGCCGATTTCGTGATAGCGCCGTTCTACCGAAAAGGCGACGACGCCATAGATTCCGGCCACCGCGAGCAGTAACGCGATGGCTGCCAGCGTTGCCAGCATCGTCAGAGACGTGCGAGCAGTCGCGCTGTTGTCCGCGAGCGCTTGATCTAGCGATGTTACCCGCGGGGAACGGTATTCGGGAAAATAGCGCTGCGCGAGAGCCGCGATTTCCATTGCGAGATGTGGATCGTCGCCCGATGTTTTCATTACCACGGTAAAGGCCGCAGCGCCGTGCAATGGAGCGGATGACGAGACAGGCCAATATGCCGTCGGCTTGGGCTGCTGCATGAGCGAATCGCGCGTGTCGGCGATGACACCAATGATGTGGCAGAGCGTGGCGTTTGGGACACCCGCGCTGGTGTAGATTGCCGCGCCGACCGCCGATTGACCGCCGAAATATTTGCGCGCAAACGCCTGATTGACAAGGATGTCGTTATCGCGATCGGCGTTCTTAAAGTTCCGACCTGCGACAATCGGGATGCGCATCAGCGGCACGTATTCCCGTGAGAAATATCCAATGTCGGCCAGCGCGTGTTGATCGCGTGGGCCGGGCATGGCCCTTCCCGGAAGCCAGAACCCGGTCATGACTTCCAGATCGTCGGCAAGCGGGACGTGACCACTTATCGCGGTTTGCGCGACGCCAGGCAGCGCGGCGATGCGCCGGCGCGCTTGCGGCAACATCAGCGCTGTATTAACGCGCGAACCGTGGGTGGAGTGGTCCTTCGGCGTGAACAGGTCCTTCCGGAGAAAAGTTGCGGTGTAAACGTGGCGCGTTTCGAAGCCCAGTTGCTGCGACGTGAGCGCAACGAAACTGCGCAGCAGCAACGCCGCGCAGACCAGCAGTGCGAAGGCGGCGGCGACTTCAAGCGCGACAAGCGTCATGCCCGCGCGCCCGCCGCGCCGTCCGGTAAGATCTTTTCCCGCTGCCGTCAGTGCCGGAAGCACCCCCGCGACGAGCGCCGCGCCGATGCCTAGCGCGCAGACGTACACGACGACATGCCCGTCGATCCGCGCGTCGCTTACGCGCGGTAGATTTTCCGGCAGCAGCTCGACCGCGGCGCGCATGCATCCCGCCGCGAGCGCGAGCCCCGCGATGCACGCGCAGGCGCAGAGCACGAGCGTCTCGGTGACGCTTTGCGTTGCGATCCGGCGCACGGATGCGCCGAGCGCCGCACGTACCGCGAATTCATCCTTGCGCGAACGCGTGCGTGCCAAAATTAGATTCGCGATGTTCGCCGAGGCGATCAGCAGAACGGCGGCCGCGGCGGCAAAGAAGATCCACAGCGCCTGCGCGTCATCCAGGATTGCGTCGCGCGCCCGTACGGTGAACAGCTGCGTCCACTTCGGGTACGACTGCCACGGCCTGCCCATCGCGTTCTGCCAGAGCCGTTTGAGGTCGGCGCGGACCGCTTCAACGCTTGCGCCGCTGCGCGGCCGTGTAACGAGCAAACCCCAGGCGTTGCCGGTGCGCGGAAACAGCGTCCAGATGTCCTCTTGCGCCGCCACGCCGAATCCGGGGTCGACCATACCCCGCGGTGCGACGCCGATGATCGTGTACGGCGCTCGGTCGATAGTCAGTAATTTGCCTAGTACACTAGCACTGCCGCCGTAATGCGTGCGCCAGTACGCGTACGAGATGACCGCTTTCGATTGCGTGTCGCTCGCGTTGAAGAAGCGGCCGATGTACGGCTGCACGCCGAGCGTCACGAAATATGCCGGTGTGACCTGCGCTTGACTGAGCTTGGCATACTCCCCGTCGACGGTGTGGAGCCCTTGGAACGTATTGACGGCCGCCGCGGATTGGATCGCCCGCGAATGTGTGAGCATATCGACGAACCCAACCGGTGGTGTGAATCCGGACTGGCTCGGGTTTTTCGGGTCGCGAACGGTCGAAACGAAAACTTGATCCGCCTGCGCATAAGGCAACGGCGCAAAAATAACCGATTGCAGTGCGCCCAAAATCACGGCGTTCGCGGCGATAGCGACCGCAAGCGTTCCGCCCACCACGCACGTGAATACCGGCGCTTTTATCAGCATGCGCACCGCGTAGCCTACATCACGACGCAACAGTTCAAAGCGCATGCCGAGGCCCGCAAGAAATACATCAAAGAACAATCGCAAGCCGTAGCCGCGCTCGCCTTTGCGATGTTCGAGATCTGCCAGCAAATCGGAGCGGTAGGCTTTGCGAAACTCCGGCGGAAACGCCAGCGTGGCAAGTAGCAGCAGCGAGCGCATATTAAGATCCGGCTTTGCGCGGAACGAGATCGCAGCTGCGCGCTTTCCGAAGCACGTCTGCGAGGCGTGCTGCCTCGGCTTGCGCAACGCGCCGCCCGCGCGCGGTCAGACGGTACGCCTTGCGTCGCGGATCGCCCGGTTCTGCTGCTGTTTCGGCGATCCAGCCGTCGTCGAGCATCTGTTTGATGAGTGGATAGAGCGTCCCGCCGGTGATCTTCACAAGACCGCCGCTCATCGTTTCTACTCGCTTGGAGAGTGCGTAGCCGTGCGTGTCTTCCTGCGCGAGCGCAACAAGAATGTAAAAAGCGCGCGGGCTGAGGGGTAGGATGCCCGAAAAAGTGGTTCGTTCCATGTTCGATAGGAAGCAAATATATCGAAAAACTACCGAGTCGTCAAGCCGTAGCTCATGAATGACGATTCGTACCTAATACGACAAGGCGTCATGCGGGAACGGACGCAAAATGTGCGCGTCTAGCGCCGTTCCCTTAAAAAGCCGCCTAAACTTGATTCAATTCGACCATGAGCCGTTGCGAAACGTTAGCGGCTCACTCGAGGAGTTGCCTGGATCAACTTCAGTATAGACGTAACGTCGAGAACGTGGTTCTTAGCTATAGACCGCAACGTCCGCTACCTCCATCCGTTGATATGTTGATTGCACACCAGGAAGCGCGAACCGCCGGGTCTGGAGGTCCAGCTGCCGCTCCAGGTTCATGGATTGCCGGCTGCAAGCGCAATAGCTCCGTTGAGCGCCACGTGGAGGACGGACAGAAACGCGATCCCCCAAAACAGCACGGTGTGCCATCGGCGCAGCAGTCCTCGATACATTCCCGGCGCTTGTAAGTTCGTGCCCACGAAGGCTTGTAAGCTTAGACCAAACGTTGCCAAGGCTGCGCACCAAATGCCACTGCCGTTCGCGCCCGCAGTCGCCGACATCGCAAACAGCATATGCACGAACGCGCATCCCACAGCGGTATACCCTAACACGTAATGCGGTCGCAGCCGGGTTGAGAACACGCCCGTGCCCCATTGTCGCAGGACCCATCCCGCTGAAGCGCTGATCGGAATAAGCGCCAGCGCAGCCCATGCGGCGAGATCCGATGGTTCCAGGCTATTGTACCTTCACAAAGCGCGTATCGACGACGGCTTGTTTTACGTCGACGTGGCCTGGCCGGGTGACCACACCGTACACGAAGAGGACTGCCCCCGGCACGATGTCGCGAGCAGTACCCATAATCACCGGTGTGCCATCAGGATAGTACAGCGTAACGCGGGTGGTCGTCGCTTTCGAAAGTGTATCGGTTTCGTGTTGGAGCAACTGGGCGAATAGCGTATTACGTTTTATGGCCGTCACCCGCACCGCTATTTGAACGTTCTGTCCCGCAACCGCTTGCGAGAACTGCTGTGGCGACATAGGAACAGGCGGCTTATGGCCCATCATCTGGGCGCTGACGTATTGGGTGTGGGCAAGCGCGAAGACGCCTGCCACAATAAGAATGCGAAATGCGTACTTCATGGTTTGAGAATACGCCGCCATTCAGTGCACCGAAAGGCGATTGCCGGGCGAAATTACTACAGGTTGGAGTAATTTAGCAGGCCTTTCCGCAGATCCATTGGCGGTTTTCGGCAAAGATACCGGCGTGCTGCTCACGCGTTACTGCCTGCGAAACCCTATACCCGTAACGCTATTCTTTGTCCTCATTTCGTTATTGGGGTTGTTTGCACTTGCGCGTATGGGGCGCAGCACGCTGCCGCCGGTTTCGCTTCCAGTGGTTACGATCGCGGCGAATTATCCCGGCGCAGGCGCCACGGAAATCGAGCGGCTCGTTGTTGAGCCGATCGAAGATGAGCTCAACGGTTTGCCGGATCTCTCTCGCCTCTCGGCGTCGGGTCAAAACGGCGTCGCGGAGATCATCGTTCAGTTTCGCTTTGGCAGTAATGTCGATGTGGATCGCGCAAATGTCCAGCAAGCCGTTGATGCGGCCCGCGTCAATCTTCCGACCGATCTCGTCCCGCCGGTCGTTAGCAAAGACGACCCGACGCAAGCGCCGGTCTTGGACGAGGCGATCAGCTCCGCGCTGATTTCGGACGCAGAGCTCTCCGACCTATTAGATCATCGGCTAGAGCCGGCACTGCGCGGGACGGCCGGCGTGGGTACCGTACTTGTCAGCGGCGCTCAGACGCGGCAGTTTACTATACGGCCGCGCGACGGATCCATGGACGCGCTTCACGCAACGGCACTGGACGTGTTCCGTGCTGCAGCGCAAAGCAATGACGTGTTTCCGGGCGGCGTGCTGCGCAGCCCGATTGTCGAACCTGTGATCGGAATCAACGCCGCTGCGACATCCTCAGACGAGCTGCAAAACGTTCCCATTCCCCTTGCCAATAACTCAGCCGTACGCATCGGTGATCTTGCAGACGTGCAAGACGGTTATGCGGATGAAAGTACGATTTCACGCGTCGACGGTGATCCTTCCGTGATCATCTATGTTTCCAATGCATCAGGCTTTGATGCGCTCCGTACGATCGCGAATGTGCGCAAGACGTTTCGACGGTTGTCCTCGCAGTATCCCGTTATTCGCTTCGAAGAAATTCGTACCGATGCGCCTGCTACAAATGCGGCGATTTCCGGCGTGCTACAGACGCTCGGCGAGGGCGTCGCCCTCACCGTTCTGGTGATGCTGCTGTTTCTCCACGCCTGGCGGAACGCGGCCATTGCGGCCATTGCAATCCCGACCTCCCTATGCGCCGCATTTGCCGCAATGTGGATGCTCGGCTTCACCTTGAACGTGCTTTCGTTGATGGGCCTATCGCTGACAATCGGAATCCTCGTGGACGATTCGATCGTTATTATCGAGGCCATCGTGCGCTATGCAAAGACGCATTTGCCGGATGCGGCAGCGCTGGCCGGGCGGCGAGAGCTTGGCGAGGCCGCGCTGGCTATTACGCTGGTCGACGTCGCTGTCTTTGCGCCTATCGCGCTGATGAGCGGCATCATCGGTGAGTTCATGCGCGAATTTGGTTTGGTAATCGTTTTCGCCACCGCATTTTCGCTGCTCGTGTCCTTCACGTTGACCCCCTTGCTCACTGCGCGTTGGGCACTCGCCCACCGCTCAGGCGCGCTTGACGGGCTATGCTTTTCCGAAATAGTCGCGGCGCTTCGGGCGCGCGCACGAACATTTCCGTGGACCTTCCGCGCTCGGCCAGCCGTGCTCGCTATTGCCGCCTGGCACGCGACTCTCAATGCGTTTGAGCGCTGTGAGAGTTCGATTGCTGGTCGCTACGCTCGCGTATGGCTGCCGGCCGCATGGAAAAATCGTGTGCCGGTTCTCATTATCGCGGGGATCCTATGCGCCGCACCGCTAATGCTGCTTATTGCCGGAGCAA
>Ga0209810_1001081_pt1 | contig 45796 bp, 59 predicted proteins | sample Coa_R1_7_FD_187159 | JGI IMG/M metagenome (GOLD analysis project Ga0209810, IMG submission 187159) | Surface soil microbial communities from Centralia Pennsylvania, which are recovering from an underground coalmine fire - Coalmine... | ecosystem: Environmental > Terrestrial > Soil > Unclassified... | reverse complement strand
TTCCATCTTTGCCGCTGTCTTAGGACGAGACAATAGCGGGACGGTACCAGCTTCACCTACCCAGAGGGACAGTACGCTAGTACTTTGCTTCATTTGCGTCAACCCTCCTTTTTGAAGGACAGCCCCCCGCCTGCCCCTGGGTATTTTTTCGGAAGTGCGGATTCCAAAGGACTTTAAGTGCTTGATTCTGTAAGTGCGGATTCTAAATACTGCTTCGCGAATTCGGTGTCAGTAAATCGCGAAGTCGGTGTCAGTAAAACGGAATTAAATGTCAGTAGAACACCTGCTTTTTGGCAGCCAGAAAGGCCCGACAGGCGAACATGGGGCGAATGGCGAGTGCAGTGCGTCCTGGCCACATCAGCTGCAGCTTATGCCATCATTCGCTGATGTCAAACGATGCCGGGTCAACCGCGTGCGTGTTTCGTAGCGACCGAAGCGCGTCGAGAACGGTGTCGCCAGCCTGCGCCGTGTAGCCGAGCGTCGAAAGAAACGCAGTCTTTGTAGCATCGAGCTTTGCTACGGCGGTTGATAGAGCGGGAAGCACTTTCAATCTAATGTCGCCCTGCGCCCGGAGCAAGTCCTTACTGTCAGGAAATCGCGCCTCGCACAGACGCCAGCCTCCGGGCAACTCCAAGCTCTTCGTCACGTCACGAAGTGCCGTCATGTCCTGAGTCAGAATCCAGCGAATCTTCATATGAAGTGCTCCTTCGCCTGGTCGGTGTACGTCACTTGCGAGAACTCGGCGTCCACCGTGATGCCGCCAGAGACAACCTCGGCCTGCACCTCAACAGTGATGTCCGTTCCGGTCGGCGGGGCGCTGATGACGGCCGTACCGGATGCGTATGTTTGAGGGTCAACCATCGCAATCTCGTTGCTCAAGAGGCTTCCGATTTTCAGCCGTGCGCGGCCTTCGTACGTTCCCCCGCCGGACGTGTGAACCACAATCGTTACTGAATCCACTTTGGCGAGGACGGTAGAGGCCAGAAACCGCACCCCAGTCCATACCGCCGTAGCAAACAACTCCGCGCTCAGCACAACGCCAAAATTCGCGTTGTTCACGTCGCTTGGGGTAAGCGTAGCGCCCCAAAGGTCAGATGAAGACCCGTAGGTGTCAATGGACTTCGTTGAGGACCACGGAACGCCGCTCTTTGCCGTCCCGGTCAGAACGCCAGCCTTCAACAGCCTAACTGCAAGGTCGTCTAGCCCCGCGTTGTTCGTGATCAGAGCAAAACGCTCAAACTTAACCTCGATTCCGACGATTGTCGCTCCCGCTGGAATGGCAAAGCCGAAATTCGTGGCCTTCAAAAAGTGTGTGACCACGTCCTGCCCCGAGCCGTCCGTGTCCGTCAGGCTAGCCGTTGCATAGACGCTATTCCCGGCAGTCGTAATGTTTCCCGGACCCGTCCACGCGACCGTTCCTCCGCTGCTCGAATCGTCCGCGCCGGTTCCGGCAACTTTCGTGTTGGGATCGCTAGCCCCTGAACCGCTCTTTGCCACTGATAGCATGCCCTGATATTTCGTCGCGCTCGCGGGCAAAACGAGCGAAAAGGATGCGACGGTCACATACGTCGCGCTGGTCGTCGTCCCGCCGCGCGAAGTCGTGACCTTCTGCTTTGCCGCGGAATCGTGGTACGCGCCGACAGTGTATAGGTTGTCTGCGGTGATGACGTTGTAGGCGTACCCAGCACCCACTTTCGCTGTGTTGCTGACCGCCACGCGGTCCGACGTTGCGTCGTCGGGGATGTTGCCCAGATGCTTGTTCAGCAGCGGCTTGCTAAAATCCAGCCGGTTCCCGGTCAAATCGGATGCGATCGTACGGGCGTAGGTCGTCCCGTCGGTAACCTTCGAGTCCAAGCTAACCGTGGCCACGTTCAGGCCGCCGATGTGATTAGTAACCTCATCGTGTCTGGATACGTCATCCGCATCCACGTCCACCGCGCCCAGCGTGCGCCGTAGCTTCACGATGCGGTTGGAGGCATCCACATAAGTTGCCGAGGTGCGCCTGAAGGTCGTCCCGTCGGCAACTTCGTTGTCCAGAATCCGAACATACCTTGCATAGTGTTCATCAAACTCCACTGTGGTGCTGGCGCCTGAAGCATACAGCTCAAATGTCGCATATACGGTTCCCGCAGGAGCCGTCTGCGTCATTTGCAACAATGTCCAGGAAGTGGACGCGGTTGTCACCACGTTTCCGCCCACAGATGTCCCCGATGCGTCTCTAAAAGATATAGTCATTGCAGCGGAGCCGGACCCGGATACAACTTTCGCCCGGACGGAGGCAAACAGCGTGTCACCCGCCCTGCACATGACCCTCCTCGTGGTTATGATTCCCCCGGAGCCCGAGGCTGGCGACGTGATCTTTATGCTCTGGCTGCCTGAGAATTGTGTTGAGGTGTCGTAGGCAAGGGTCGGTGTAAAGTTATAAAGCTGGTAGCCGGGAGGCGGTAGAATTGAGGGAGATGCCTCGAAGTTTCCGTTCTCGATGATTGCGTCGCCGACCACGGCGGGCGTACGCATATAGGTCGAGGTGTCGTCTATGTTGTTAAGATTTTTCCCGAGGTGGCCGCCCTGCGTGAAATCGATCTGGGCCCTCCGATTCGCGTCGATGGACGACACTGCGAAGCGACCGCTCGTTCCGTCGTCCTTCGTCTTCCCGAGCGACACAACGAGGTTGCTCGAGCCGTCCAGGCTCAGCGGGCTCGGGAGCCCGGCGCCAGGCACTGGCGCCTCGATCGGCTGCTGGGTCGGAGCGACGTCTATGAAGGCATTTGGCTCGTATTCTAGCGCGGTGAAGGCCCTCGTCCCGTCCGGCTGCTCAATGACCGTCAGAATCTCGCAGTCCGTAGCGCCGAATTCCTCGTTGAGCGATTTGTCCAGCGTGACGACGTCTCCGGGCTCGACGGCCAGCGAATCCTCGAAGCCGGTCCACTCGAACTCGAAAGGCGCGTTGTAGCCGCTGTTCGCATCAACATCATCGCCGAGCTGCCGCGCGAGCTGAAAGAGCGAAAGCCTCGCCACTCGCTCGGCAGTATTGTTGCCGAAATCCAGCGCGAGCGGGAGCGCTTTGGGGATCAGGGAAAGCCCGGGCCCTCGCACCCCAATGGCCCGCTGGTGCGCTTCATGATCGAACACGTCCCCTGCGAGCGCGAAGCGCGTGGCGTCGTCGACGCTGCCGCTGGCGCGGCTAACCTCGCGCCAGGAAGCCTGGATCTGGTTCTTGCCGCTCCTTAGATTTGCTTTCTTCGCGAGAAAAGTACCAGGCGCCACATTGTCCGCACTGAAGGTGAAAATAGACGCTCTCGGCTTGTCCGCGTAAAGGCAGATTTTCCCGTTGCGCTCCAGGATGTAGCTCCGGCACATCAGCAAAAGCTGCTCGATGACGCGGTCTTCGGTGAGCGTCCCATCGATCCAGACGACGCCTCCGTCGCTGAAGCGCGGCACGCCACTGCCGAGCGGCTCGTCGAAATATGCCGCGGCGTCCGAAAACGATTGCCAGTCGATGCGCGCCAGCTCGGCCGAAGTGAGCGGCTGGCTCGCTTTTGCTTCGCGCAGGATGAACTTCCGGATGATGCGGTCGCAGATCCACCACGCGGGATTCTGCGTCCACTGGAATGAGGTCTGATTTCCGCTGGCGTCGAAGATCCGGCACTTCATCGCCTGATAATCCGCCAGCACATCGAGCGCCGCATCCGGAGCGCCGGGATCAGGAGGAACCTTCAGCGCCAGCCAAGCGTAGCGGCTGTAAGTTAACGGGCTCAGCGTCGGAACGCTCGACCAGAACGCGTCGACGTGCTGGTCCCCGCCGGTCGAAGAAGTTCCCATTCCGAATCCGATTTCACCGTCCACTCCCGGATGGAAATGCGCTTCGCTTGACGGCAGCGAGACAGCTTTTTTGTTGATCCACAGCCGCACGAGCGAGTCCCACGGACCTTCGCCCAGCACATAAAATGCGAGCGTAGCTTTGTCGGCGAGCTGTTGCTGCAGCACCAGGTTTCCCGCTCCGCGCACGAGGCCGTACGCGATGGCCGCCGGCTGGTTGAGGAAGGCCGTTGTCAGGTCGAAGCTGAGCGCGCTTGCTGCCATGGCTAGAGCACAATCCTGCCTTTGCCGATACGATGAGGGTCGCCACCCGGGCCACTGCCGGAGCCCGGCTGAACGCCGTGGCTGCCCGGCACCCTCGTCACTTGAGCTTGCAGATGGATGATCCCGCTGAAGCGCTCGAGCACGCCGCGGGCGTTGCAGCTCGCGCGATCCTTGTCGCAGCTTTTGTAGATGACCACAAACATGCTGGTCGCGTCGGGCGTAGTCGACCATGAAGGGCTCACCGTGAACGCCGTCGCGGTGTTGCTCACGATGGAGCGGAACTGCCCCGCTCCCATGCCGCTGATGATATAGACGTTCGCGTCCGTATCGCCATTCACGGTACGTGAGAGTCCTGAATTGCCGATGAGGTTTGGCCCGAAGGCGTCCGCAACGGTTGCTCCGACCTTCATGGTTCCCGGTCCCGTAACGATGAACTTGCTCGTCGCGTCCGGAACCGTCGTCCAGTTGGATTTGAGCGTGAACGTCGTCGCGGTGTGCGTCGACACGTAGCGCTCCTGGCCGGCGCCCGTTCCGCTGAGGATCATCACCAGCTCATCTTTATAGAGATCCGGCGTTAGCGTCAGTCCCGCCGCGCCGATCGCACTGGCGCCGAAAATCGTCGCCGTCGTCAGCGGCACGAAGAGCTGCCCGCGGCGATATCCGCATTGCGCGGACGTGAACCGCCAGTGGCAGGTCTGCGTCTGAATCACTCCAGCCGCGGCCTGTTCGTTCGGCTGGAAAAGCTGGAGAATCCGGAAGATCACTTCCTCGCCGTTGACTTCCGGCTCGCTCGCAAAGCCGTGAAACTCGAAGCCCGCCGCATCCAGCGGCATGTACCACCGCCGGCAGATGCAGTACGCGCCTTCGAATTCGCCTGCGGCCAGGAGCGCGGCGACTTCGCGGTCGATCGTGTTGCCGCTGAGGTTCTGGAGGTGGAACTCACCATAGTCGGCCGAAAGCGAGCGCGAGAATTGCAGCTTCAGCTGATCGGCTTTGAGCCACGGTTTGTACGCCTGGTTAGAGCCGGTGAGCACGGACGGGTAGACGCCCTCATGCGTCGCCCAGAAATAATTCGTGCCATCGCTTCGCTGCACGTCGAGTAGATGCACGCGGACCGCGGATGAGCGCCGCTTCGCCAGCTCCGCTGCGAGTCCCGCCGGAAGCGACCTCACTGCATCACCTCGATGGCGTCGGCCGTCACAAGGAAATTGGACGAAGAGGCGTTCTTCGTCAACGTGGGCACGATCTTTACGCGATAGATGCCGAGGGGAAGGTCGCTCTTCGTCAGCAACGCCGCCGAAGCCGTCAGGCTCGCGGCATAGAGGTCGACGTTCGTCGCTGCGAGTACGACGGAGCCGTCGCTGACTCTTGTCGCGCTGACCTGAGCAATTCCCCAGGCGTTGTTCTTGGCAGACCACAGGCGGAATCCGTACCCCAAATACAACCACTCAGCGGTCTCATTGCCGGACGGCGCCAGCGCGGTGTTGTACTGCGATCCACCGTGGTAGCTGGCATTCTGATTGAAGGCCCATGTGCCTCCCAGCTTCACAAGGTCTTCGCCGAAGCCGTTCCGCTCTTCGAGGAACATCGCGTCCCGCGTCCAGTTCGTGGGATAGGAAAACATCGCCACGCCCGGCAGCTCGATAAATCTTCCACGAATGGTCCACTGATTGAAGCCGGCGGGACTGTAGGTCAGCGGGCCGTCGAATCGCCCGGTGAAGTAGCGGCTCTTTTCCCAGTCGACCAGCGTGAAGAAGTCCCGCTTGTACTGGCGCTCCCATTGCTGCAGCGCGAGCGCCGTCGCAAGATCACGCTTCGCCCAGGTCAGCTCGTAGGTCCGACCGCGCGCGAGCTGCAGCCTCGAGTAGTCTTTCCCGCTCGCCGCCTGCCACACCGAATCCGTCTCCGGCAGTCCTTCGCTGTAGCCCCAGTCGAAATTCAAGAGGCTTGTGGCCGAGGGATTCAGGATGTTCTGCTCGCTCATATCCTGCCTTCGCGGATCGCCTGGTTGATCGCTTGCGCCACTTTCACCGCGCCGCCGTTGCGCAGCCAGGTGTCGTTCACCTGATCGTGGAAGTGCACATGCACGTCTCCGCCGACGCCGCCGCCGCTGTTTAGCGCGTTCAGTCCGCTTTCGCCGAGAAGCGCCATGCCTCTGCGATTGACCACTCCTTCGCCGATCAGCAGGTTCGCGTTCACCTCGCCGCCCGCGTGAAACGCGGGCCTGCCATGAATTGCCGGCCAGCCGCCGCGCACGACGCCGCCTTCGTGGAACTGCGCGGGACCGAACTGGATTGCCGCTCTTCGCGCGCGCTCGGCTTCTGTGTCGTTGATGTATTTTTCCGCGGCGTCCACCGGCTGTTCGACCCGCGTGCGCGTGTCGCCGCCGAGCTTGTGCATCTGCGCATGCGCCTGCTTTCGCAGATCCTCGAGGTTCGAGATGGCCGAAGCCGCATCGATCTGGTGCGTGTTGTAGGCATCCTCGATTTGCTTGATTTTGTCCTTCACCTGCTGGCCGAGCTGCTCGACGGCCCGCTGGCGTTTACCGCCTCCGAAGAGCCCGGAGAAAAATCCGATGATGCCGCCGATCAGCGCACCGATCCCAAATGTGAATGCGCCAGCAATTCCCGCGATGCCGGCAGCCCCGAGGCTTCCAAAAACGCCGGGGAACGCAAGCGTCAAACCGAGGCCAGTCAAGGCCCCACCAGCAGCACCGAGAGCTGTTCCGCCAAACGGCCCGGCGCGTCCAGCGAGCCCGAGCAAACCAAGGCCTCCCAGGGTCGCAAGCGAACCTAGTCCGCCCAAAAGCCCGGCGAATTTTCCTCCAATCGCCGCGCTCGCGCCCGCCGGAAGGACCGATCTAGCCCCAAGACCATCACCAGCCGAAAGCGGGAGCGCTGTCAGACTCAGATTGCCAAGCTGGGAAGATGAGAGCGCGAAAGGAAGGCTGCCCAAACCCAACGCGGCCGAGGAGGCTGCAGAGTTGCTCGACGATGAGCCTCCAAAGACTTTGCCGAGCAAGCCGCCCAGCAGGCCGCCGCCGCCCGATCCTCCGCCGCCGAAAAAGCTTCCGAAAATTCCCGGCGTGCCTCCTATGCCGACCGATTGCGCGCCGCTCGCGCCGAAGCCGCCTCCGCCTAGATTGATTCCGAGGATGCCGCCAAGGAGGCCGCCAAGAAGTCCTCCGCCGCTGAAGAGCCCCGCCGTTGAGCTCTGCATCTGCCGCAATCCCAGCAGCCACGCGGCGATCATTTCGAAGACCAGGTGCTTGAAATTATTGAGGAACGTCCTGCCAATGTTGCCGCTCGTGATGTCGTCGAACAGCCCCTCAAGCTGCTGCGCCAGGTTGTCCCGCATCTGCGCGAACGCGGTGGCCCACACAGCAGTAATCTGCTGCGATGCCTGCGCTTCCGTGATCGTCGAATCCTGCAGAGCCTGCTGAATCGCGCGAATCCTGCGCTGCGCGTCGATCTGGATTTGCACGTTCGACCGCTCCCACGGCAGAGCCATCGCGGCGGCAGCATCTTCCTCGGTCTGGGTCGTCTGCTCGGCGGCTTGCCGCTCGATTTCCTGCCGCTGCCTTTCGGCGATAAGCTCGATGGCTAATTTTCTGGCCTCGAAATCGCTCTGGTCGATCAGCCTTCTTTCCAGCAGCCTTTTCTGCTGCCCGACGGCGATCTCCTCCTGCGCAAGCACTGCAGTGATGCCCTTCAGCTGCGCCGTTCCGGCCTGCTCCTCGAGCTGCAGGGTGGCGTCGTGAACGGAACGGCTATATTGCTTTTCCTGCGCAGCCGCTTCGGCATGCGCTGCCACAATCTGCGCCTGAGTCACCCGCTCGTTTTGCGCGTTCGCTTTTCCGTCGGCGATAGCCTCCGCGACTCGATCCTTTTCGGCTTGGCGTATTTTCGCAATTCCCTCTAGCCCTGCCTCTCTCGCCTGATTCTGCAGCTGCAAAATCGTAACGGGATCTTGCCTTCGTTGCTGATCGAGCAGCTTCGCCTGTTCGACGTTCAGCTGGTTCAGAACGTCTTTTTGCTGGTCAAGCTCATCGAGCAGAATCGACTCGCTCGCGCTGTACTTCGCGAGGCCTCGCCTCAGCGCATCTCCGAGCGCATCGCCGGTAAGCCCGAAGTGCTGGTTCAGCGTGTCGATGTTCTTCGTCGTCTGAAGGATCCTCTGGTTGATCTGCTCGAGAGTCTGCGGCCCAAGCAGGGCGGTGTTGGCCTGCCCGACGCTCTGCATGATCGCCTGGCTCTGCTGCTGGATTTTAGCGAGCTGCTCGGAATATCCGGTGAGCGAATCCACGAGCGACAGCACTTCCTTCGTCAGCGTGATCACCACCGTAGCCGCGAATGCTGCGTTCAGCGCGCTCTGCACTCCCGGCGTCTTCGCCAGCACTTGCTCGAGCGCTCGCGGCAGCTGGATTCCCGTCATATTCGCGAGCAGCTGCGCCGATTGCCGCGCTCTCTCGCTCGAGTCGCTCACCGCGGCCATCGCCTTCGTTCCGCGGTCGCTCACGTTCTGAAAATTGATCTGCTTCCCCGCTGCATCCAGGCGGTTGAACGAGGCGACGGCGCCCTTTTCATCGACCTGAATCACGATGGAAGCGGTCGCCGGCATCTATCTTCTCCCCGCCTGCTTCATCACGAAATCGCACTCCGCGCAGCGTTCGAGCGCCGCGTCCGCGAGCGGCTTCCCGCATCCCTTGCAGGGCGGATGCATTCTGCGGAATTCCGACCGCGCTTCGCGGATCGCGCGCAGAGTTGTCATTTCATCGGCGTCAAGGTCCGAAGAGTGGAAGCTCACGCCCGCTTCCATCGGCTCGACAACCGTCTCGATCACCGAAGCGAGCCACAGATAGTAGCCCGGAGAAAGCGTGCGCCTCTGCGGAAGCGATTCGAGCAGGCGCTCGCCGTTCGCCGCGGTCTTGGCCAGCCGCTCGATCCGCTCGCGCTCCGGCGCGTCGAGCGATTCTTCCATCAGCTCGATCGCCGCCTGGCGCAAACCTTCCGCGTCGCTCGTGACGGCGATCAGCCGGCCTCGGAGCTCGGAGACAGTATTCATGCCGCTTCCGTCGCCTCCGCCTGCTGCGCGCGGTCGGAAGCCGGAAACAGGTGGCTCACCGCCGCCTGTTTGTGGAACAGATCCATCTCCCGCGCGATCGCTTCGCGCCCGGAGAGCGGCGCTCCACCGACCGAATATCCTTCCACGCTTTCGATCAGCTCGTCATACAGCCTGAGCATCACGGCGTGCGACGAAGGAATGATCGTCAGCCCTCTGCGGCTTCCGCCCGCGATGAACGCGCGGTTCCGGCCCTTCAGGTAGCGGCGCCGGTGATCCGCGGTCGGCACGCGAAAGCGGTGCTCCAGGCCGCGGAACTCCTTCATCGCGCCCGGCGCGCTTTCATTCCACAGCGCGTTGAGCTTCACCGTGACGAGGTCCGCGTCGAGCAGGGATTCGTCCATCTCGTCGCGGCTCACCGCGGTCAACGCGTCCACCGCGCGGAAGCGATGGTTCTGCGGAATGCATTCCGGCCAGGTCGGAAGGTTTCGCGGGTCGCTGCCGTCGCGCGTCGAATAGCCCTCCACGCGCAGCACAGCCTTGGCGTAGAGCTCGAGCGAAGCAACATCGGTATCGACGAGCTGCGAATAGCCGCCGCCCTCCTGCTTGAACTCGACGATGATGTTCGAAAAGAATTTTTCCCAGTGCTGCGAAGTCAGCCGGGAAAAGACGTGGCGGTAGATTTTGCCCTTCGACTGGAACGTGGCCACGCGTTCCGCCGCGTCGAGCGCCAGGAGTTCGTTTCTTTCTTCCGTCATGAGACACCTTTTCCGCGCCGCGCGGGCGCATCTATTTTCGGTGTCTCAGGCTCGGGTCCGGCGTGGCGTTGCCGGTGTCCCGCTCGGGTCAAGCTCCAGAGCCCTGAGTTGTGCTGCTCCCCGCGCCATCTTGTTTGCCCTGAGGAAGGGCCCGTTCGCCGGGGTTCGGGATTTGTATAGCGTTTGTGTATGCAAATCCCAAACTGAAAAAGTCTTGCCGTTCATCCCGCCGTGAGCCAGCTCGCCTGGCCGTTCACCACGGTCATCTCGAACGGCTCGTCGGTCGGGTAGTTGTTCGCCAGCAGGCCGTTGTCGTCCACCGTCAGATTATAGGCCACGAAGTTGCCGTCCGCCGCCGGGCCGCCCTTGAACTTCACATGCGGGAAGCGGAACTTCAGTTGCGCCGCGGCTCCGGAGTTGACGTTGATCTGAACTTCCTGCTCCGTGCCGTTGATCAGCAGCGTGCGAATGTCGTCGACGTCCTTCGCGGAAACCTGCATCTGCAGGCCGAACTTCATGTCGCCGCGACGATGGTAGCCGGCGTAGATTCCGCCGCCGGGATGCCGCACCGCTTCCTGCTGCCCGTCGATGCTCACGCTCCAGCTGCGGACGCGCTGTTTTATGGACACCGGCGCGCCCGGAGGCCCGAGCAGAATATCGGCGTCATTGTTGAGGATGAACGTCGGATTCGCTAGCGCCGGCGCCACAAAGGTTCCTGCGTCGAGGTGATGGCCGCTGCCGATCATCTCGATGTCGCAGGTCACCGGCCCGACCGCGCCGCCGTTGAATTTCGCCGAAGTGATCGCAAGATCCATCAGCTTGTATTTCACGTCTGCCGTGTCCTGGATCCAGATGCTGGTGACAGGCGAAAGCAGCGTCGAAAGATCGGCCGTGAACTTGTGGGTGTAGGGGCTCACGGCGCCGGTCGTCGTCACCTTGCCGAAAAGGAACGCTCCGATCCAGCCGGCGAAGTAGTCGTACACCGCCGCGCCGCTCAGCGAGAATTTGGCGTCGCGCTGGATCTCCGTGCGCACCGAAGCCCAAGGAAATCCCTTCGCGAGGCCGGCGTCAGAAAAGAACTGCTGTTCCGGCAGCGTCGAAAACGCGCCGCCGTCGAACCGCAGGCTGTGCGTCAGCGAAGCATCGAGCAGCGCGGTCCCGTAGTTTGTTTCCTTCTTGTCGCTGATCACGATGGCCCGCGCACGGATCAACTGCGAATTAAAGCTCATTTGCCGCTCCCGTTCCCGGCGCTTTTCTTCGCCCCGGGCTTCACGATCTCAAAAATCTGCGCTCCGTCGATCCGCGTCTCCGCGAGGCGCGCGCGGAATTCCGCCGCGGCCACGCGAACGATCTTTCCCGGAGCGAACGCGTACTGGTAATTGCTGCCGTGGACGCGCACGCAGGCGCTTTCGCCTTTTCCCGCGGCCGCTTCGCCCGCCGCCGTCAGCCTCACGTCCACAAAATCTTCCGCCGTCATCTCGCCCTTTCCTCACGCCGTCGAAAGCGGGAACTCCTGCACCGTAAACGCGAGCTCGCAGTAATGCACCAGGATTCCCGAAAGGCTCGCCGCCGTCACCGTGCGCGCGTTCATCGGCGTCGAATCGAGCGCCTTTCCGTTCAGGTTCCGCTTCGCGCGGAAAGCTCCGCGAATCGCCTCGATCAGATTCTGGAAAGTGCGCTCGGAAGCCTCAGCATCTTTCACGCTCAAATAGCCGCGCAACACGATCAGATGCAGCTCCTCGGTCGCGCCGACGGTGCGGTCGTTCGACTGCGTGCTCTCCCGCGTTACGTCCCAGGCTCTGATCATTCCAGTCGCTTCGTCCTTGTAAGCCGCCGCCACGTCGGCTTCCGTGTTCACGGCGCGGCGATAAGCGTTCACTTTTCCCACGTTCGCGACCGTCTCGAGGATGGCAGCCGTTTCGGTGATGATGTCGTCGAGCGCCATCTCAGCTTCCGAGCCCCCGCTTCACGAGCGACTCGCCGATCGCGCGCTCGAAAATCCCTCCGAGCTCCTGCTGCAGCTGCGGCAGCGCCCGCGCGAACATCCCGAAAGCCGAAGTGCCGCGCTTCGCGATTTTTCTCGCCACCGCGAAAGCGATCGACAGCGCGGTCTTTTCATCTCCGACGTGGAACTTTTGCTTTACCCACGGAAGCAGAGCTTCGGGCGGTGGAAAGTGCGGCCCGGTTCCCGCCTCGACGTACCCCGCATAGACGTCCGCCGGCGGCTGCGCGAGGATCTCCACCTGGCTGATGTCCACTGTCTTTGTCGTCTCGAACGCGATGCTGCCGGCCAGGATTCCCGAAGCCACTGCCGGCCCGCGCCCGAGAAACGGGCTCGTGATGTTCTTGACGACGAGCTGCTGCCCTCGCGCTCCGGCCACATCGAGGCCCGCGTCAACGCCGGAGAGCACCGCGTCGCGCACGGTCGCGATCGCCTTATCGAGGCCCACGATTTTGAACGTCACGGCCACTAGCGCGAACTCCTCGGATGCGTCAGCCTGTCAAGCCCCGAACCCTGCGTCTCGTAGAGATTGCCCGTCGCAATCGCCGGACCGGTTCCCGTCGAGGTGTCGCTCGGGTCGATCCCCATGTGCTGGAAATAGCGCTTCCTCGCGGCATTCGCGAGGCTTTGATACTCCTGATTCTTCGTCCTGTAGTTCACGACGTCCGCGGCGAGAGACGGGTCGCCGCTCTGCGTGTAAAGCCCGGCCATCGCGTCATAGCAAAGCGCCGCTGCGTAATCGCAAACCGCCTCGAAGTCCGCGTCGGGCACCGTCGAGCCATCGTCCAGGTGACGCGCGGTGAATGTGACTCGCAGCGTGTCCGTCGCCGCAGCGGTCGATCCGAGCAGCATGATTTTGAGCGCGCTCGTGTCGCGGTAGAGCTGCCAGTCCTCGTCGAGCAGCAGCACCGGCGGCACGCTGCCCACCGGAAATTCGATCGATCGGATGCTCGAGAATCCTTGCTCATAACCTGCCGGCAGGGCGATGAGCGACGTCCCGTTCCCGGCGATGTCCGAAACCGTTTCCAGCGGGCGGTCGCTCGAATATCTCTGCACGATCGCCTGCCTCAGCAGCGCGTCGCGCCGCGCGGACGAGAGCTTGCCTGCCTCGTCCACGAACGCGACGTCGCGCTGCTGCTGAAATTGGTCGAACGAATGGCTCATTCAGCCTCCGCGGCTGTCTCAGGTGTTCTTCGCGACGCAGGCAAGATCCACGGTCAGATCCGCGGACGCCGTTGCGGGAATCGCCGTGACGTCCACGCGGAACACGTCGCCGGCCACGAAGTCATGGCCGCCGGGCTCGCCCGCGCCGCTCGGCCCGGCGATCGGAACGACGCGCACGGTCTTCGCCGCCGCATTGAACGCGATGCTCGCCACGGCCGAAAGAATCGTGACGCCGTTCTTCTTCACGTCCACGCTCGTCTGACCGGACGTACCGCCGATATTGCCGAGGGATACTTCCACTTCCGTGATCCGACCGGCGAACTGCGCCTGCCATTCGGCGATGTCGTTCGCCACCGCCTGGTTGCCGGCCTTGTGCAGCGTCTTCACGAACCGCAAAGCTGCCGTACTTTCGCTCATTTTCTCCCGCCTCTCTTTTTTCTTTCGCGGAGCCGGACTTCGAAGTCCGGCCCCGCATCCGAAGTTGACCGCTCAGCCGTCAACCGGACTAGCCGGCCACGACCTCTTTGCCCACAGGACGGAAGTCGATCGGCTTGCCGCCGAAGACGAACTTCACCTTGTACTGAAGCTGATCGTTCGTGAACTGCGTGCCCTGCGTCGGCAGGTTGGCGATGAAGATTTGCGGCGTCTCATAGCCGTCGAGGAAGCCGATTTCGAGGGCCGGCGCGGTGGCCGGGAAGCAACCGTAGTACCAGTCGGTCACGTCGACCAGAAGCGGGTTGACGATGATGTTCTCTTCGTTCGCCCCGAACTTCTGATACCAGTTGTTCGTGCCGCTCTGGTTGCGGTTGATCTGCATGGCCGTGGGCCGCAGGTCGACGGGGATCATGATCCACTCGAGCGGCAGGCCCAGGCGGTTCCCGCTGTCCTTTTCGGACTGCTTCGCGAGCGCGATCGCCCTTGCGTCGAGCTCGGCCGAGGACAGCGCCGTCGAGCCGAGGTTCGCGTGCGTCGCGTGGAACCACGCAAGGCCGTCCGGATCGTAGTTCGGCGGCGTGGTGTAGAACGCCGTCACGAAGCTCGCGAGCGTGTGCCGCGCCGCGCGCGCCATGCGGTTCGGGAACTGCGCGATCTTGCCGAGATCATCGTTGCGGATCGTTTCCTCCGAGATCGTCAGCAATCCGCCACGCTTCGCGATGGTATAGCTGATTTTCTCGTCGGTGGGCTTCGTGAGCTCCGTATACGGGCCGGCCTCGGCAACCGTCGGCAGGTCGCTCAGATAGCCCATGCGCACGCGGTCCTGCGTCTTGTAGTCGTTGAGCGGGGTCGTGATGTACAGCCGCTCGAGGCCGGGCACCACCTGGTATTCGGCGTAGTCCTGAATCAGCTTCTTCGTGAGCGAGCTGAGCAGGATGTTCGGAAAGTCGGCCGTGCTGATCGCTTCCGAAACGCGCAGGAATCCGCCGCGATCGAAGTTCAGGTCGCGGTCGCCGGTGATCAGCATGTAGGCTTCGCGAAGCCCGCGGAACGGCCGCACGTTGCGGTCCATCTTCGCTTCCTTGACTCCCAGCATGGCGTCCATCGCCAGCTGGATCTTGTCCTGGCTGTTGCGGCCGATTTCGATCGTTCCGTTCGTGCGGCCGATGCTCTCATACGCCGCGAAGGACTGCCGCACCTTCGCGATATAGCTGTCGATTGCCGTGTCGTCGGCCACCACGCCGTTGAAATGCTCGCGCACCAGGGTCTGCGCCGGCATCGGCAGCTTCGATTCGCCGAGCTTGCGCTCGAGGGTCGCCGCGAAGCTCACCTTCTTCGCTTCCGCCAGCGCTTCCTTGGTCTTCGCCAGCACTTCGTTGTCGCGCGCCGCGAGCGCGGTCTTCGAAGCTTCGCGGATCAGCTCGGCCGCCGCATTCGCCGCCGCCGGATCGCTGACCACCGCGGATCCCATCTTTTCCGCGACCGCTTCGCTGACCTTCGCGAAGAACTCGAAATGCTTGTCCTCCGCGATTCCGTCGAACTCCGCCTGCAGCTCGGAGGCGCGGCCCGCATCGATTCGGCGGAGCGCCTCAAGCACTTTCAGAATGCTCTCCCTCATGCTTGCTCCTTTACGGGCAGCGCCTTTCGGGCCGCCGTCTTTGCCTCCCCTCAACTGCGACGTGCTCGGGGGAGAAACTCTTTTTTTCAGTGCGCTGCTCTGCAGCTCGGCGATTTCGCCCGCCACGGCGCGCGAAGCGGCATATGGCAGGATCTTCCCGCCGGCGCCCGCTTCCGCGCACATGTCAAGGCCCACGTATTTGCCGAGGCGCGTCGCGATGAGCGCCTTCTTTCCGTCTTGAACGCCCGGCTGAAATCCGAAGAACGCGAAGATCGAAACGCCGAAGAGATCGAGCTTCCCCGCTTCGCGCGCCGCGAGAAGCTTCGCGCGCATCTCCGTCTCGGTCTTGAGCAGGTTCACCTTGCCCACCGCCGCATTGCCGTTCATGCGGCATTGCGAGGTCCATCCGGCCGTCAGGTCGGGAAGATCCGCTCCGCTGCCTTCTTCCTCGGTCGGGTGCCGCCTGCGGAATCGCGCGCCGTTCGCGGCTTCGGCCACCTGCGCCACGACGCTCGCCGGGAAGTAATGCGGCACACCCGCCTGGCCGGCCACGCTGCCCTTCGCCCAGCCCGCTTCCATGATCTGCACCGGCCATTCCCATCCGTCCGCGTCGGCCGCCGCTTCCTTCGCGAGGAAGCGCGCCGATTGCTGCACCGGCACGTACGCCGTCTCCACTTCCTGGGGATCGCCGAACTTGATTTCGTCGTTGTCCTCGGTGTAGCCGATCTGATAGAGATCGCCGTCCGGACCGCGCGCGATCACATAGTCGGGGAAGGTTTCGATCAGGCAGTAGCGCCGGTAGCCGCTCGTGTCCAGTCCGAACTGATCGAGCAGCGCCTGATCGAGCTCCGCTTGCTGCTGCTCGTAGGAATCACCGTCCGACTCGCTGGCCTTCAGGTCGTGCTGCGAAGCGAAATTGCTCGCATCCATCCCGTATTTTTTCGCGAGCGAAACGAGCTTCCGCGCGACCTTTCCCTTCGCATCCGCGGGAAGATCGGTCTGGTCGAAGCGCGCCATCGCGTCCCGTACGTGGTCCGCGTCGGCAATGAGTAGATGCCAGGTGCTCGGATCGTCAGGATTTCCGACGTAGGCGAAATCCGACGCTCCGTATTCCTTTCCGCCAACGCTCTTCGTTTTTGCCATCGACGTTTCTCCCCGCTGCGAATTTCTTCGGCCCGGCTACCTACTTCGCCGCGCCGCCTTTTTCCTTCTCATTCGCGACGCTCTTCTCCTTCGGCGCCTCGGCTGCCGGCGCGGCCGGCGCTTCGAAGTAATGCTTCTTCCCGTCGATCGTCACCACGCAGAACTTCCCGTTAGGCGCCATGCCACGGTAGAGAACCTTGAAGTCCTCGATCGCCGCCGCTTCCTCGTAGCTCGCGGGCGCTTCCACGCGGAAGACGCGGTTCGCTTCGCGGGTCGCGACGGCGCGCTGGGTGATCTCATCGCCCTGATGATCCACCTGCGCCTGCTTGAACGCCTTGAGCCATTCGCTGCGCCATTTCGCCTGCGCTGCGGAGTCGAATCCCGGCAGGCTCGGCGCCGCCGGTACTTGGACCTTTTCGCTATCCATCGTTTCCTTCCTTCTCCCGGCTATCCGGCCGGGGCGGGAATCTCTAAGCCGCCGAAACGGACAGCCCCAAGTCCTTCAGCAGCCGGCTCTGCGCATCCGTCGGCTTCAGCAGTTCGTCTGTGACTTCCGGAACGAGCAGGCAGTGGCAGTTGATCGTGTTTTCCGGAGATCCGTTCGGATCGCGCGGAAACATCAGATCCTCGCCGCCCACGTTGAACGGCTCGTCGACCTTGCGCACCTGGCCGTCGGCAACCAGATGCGAGGGCCGCGGCATGCGCGCCACCGGAATGTGCTTCCAGCTTTTGCGGATTCCCGGAGTTTGCCGCTGCAAGTCCTCGAGCCGCGCCTGGCCCGCCATCGAATGCACGCGCAGGATCTCGTTCGTCGCGATGGTCGTCGCCCGCTCGCCGATCGGGCTGAAAAGCCCGCTGAATTCCTTGCCGTTGTTGATCGCCCGGCCGATCTGGTCGATGATCTGCCCCATCGTCTGGCCGCCCAGAAAAGCGCGCTGAATCGCCGCGTTCAGCTTTCCCGCGGCGTCCTGCGTCAGTCCGGAGATCAGATCCGCCGTATAGCCCTGGGCGATCGCGAGTGTCGTGCGGTCGACGCCGCCAAACGCCGGCGTCGGCAGGCCCGCGGCCGCGAGCGGCGCGTCGATCTGCTGCGCGCCGAGCTGGAACGCTCCGCTTTGCGCCGAAGTCACCGTCTGCGTCAGCTCGCGCCGGAACTGGTCGAGCGTCCTGTCGATCGACTGCGCGAGCGAGCGCAGCGTCGCTGCCTGGAAGCTCGCCGGATCGATCGCGGAAACTTCCCCCGCGATTCTCTTTCGCGCTTCTTCGAGCAGCTCGATCACGTTGCGCCGCGCCGCCGGAGCCAGCTGCCGCGCTTCGCGGATCAGCTCGCGCACCTTCTCTCCGAATTGCTGCTTCGCGTCCGAGCTCACTGCACCATCTCCGTGGGCGGTTTCTGCCCCGCCGCCTGTTTTAGGGCGTCCGCCAGATTCTTCTGATCGTTCAGCGCGTTCTGCTGCTCGGCTTCGCGGTCCTGCTTCTCCTGCTGCGCCAGGTCGTACTCGTCCTGGCCGACGTCCACGCCCACCTGCGTCAGCAGCGTGTGCACCGCGCGCGCGGCCGTCACGCCGCGGATCCAGCCGCGGTCCTCCGCTTGCGCGACTGAGGCCGTGATCGTCTGGAGCGCCGTCGCCGAAGAGGCAATGTCTTTCACCGAAAGATCCGGGACCTGCAGCGTCCAGCTTCCGTCGGCGTCTTCCGCCAGAACGCCGTGCTGCCTCGCCTGGTCGATAGCAAAATCGATGATCGCCCTGACGACGCGCTTCATCATGTTTTGCTTGTTCGTCAGCATTTTTCCGGTCGGCCCGGCCATCTCTTCGGCCGTAGCGCGGTTCGCGTCCACCGGATCCGCGAAAAACCACGCCGGCAGGCCGGCGCCGCCCATGCCGTAGAGCTTGACGACGCGCGCCGCTTCGCTCATGTCCGCGCCCTTGAGGTCCGGCGTGCGCGCTTCAATGTCCACCTGGTCGTTCGTGACCTGCAGGCCGCCCTGCCTCGGCGGCGACTTCAGGACCTTCTTCTTCAGGTCTTCGACCTGCTGCTCCGTGCCGCCTTTGAGCACGTAGTGCCACACGAAGGAATTCAGCAGGCGCACGCGGTCGGCGAAATCGAAGACCATCTGGTCGAACACGTCGATCCAGTCCGCCAGCGAAAAAAGTTCCGAGATTCCGCGCGAAGCCGCTTTGGCCTTGTTGATCGCGAAATAGAAGCAGTCGCCCGTCAGCCTTCCGAATGTCGGCGATTGAGGGTCGTCGTCCCGGCTGATGATCTTGAGCCTCCGCCCTTCGGATTCGCCGAGCCTCTGCCGCAGCCGCACCGCCGCCGGCACGGTGATCTCCTCGGAGAGCTGCGTCTGCATCGTCGCGAATTCCACGTATTCGATTTCCTGCGGGTCGATGTAGCCGAGCTTCACGAAGCCGTCCACGGGGTTCACCGCGACCGGGATGCACAGCTCGCCGAAAACGAGCAGCTCCTGGCAGAGCGATTCGACGTTTTCGTCCATCTTGTTCGCGGGATCCGTCCAGAACTTGTCGATCAGCTGCTGCACGTCCGGATCCTCGGCCACGGCTTTGAAGCCTTCGCCGACGACGTAGTCGACCATCACGCGGACGATTCGCTTTCCGAAGGGCGTCGTCACCGAAAGATAGAAACAGACCTGCTGCATGCGCAGCTGCATCAGCGGATTCAGATCGCGGATCACCGCCGGCGAAGTAATTCTCCGGTAGCGGGGATCTTCGGAGTCTCCGGCCGTCAGCGCGAACAGCTCCGGAGCGATCGCTTCTTTCGCACGCGCGCGCATTTCCTGCTGGCGCTCCGCTTCCGCGGCGTTCGCTTCGCGCATCACCTGGCTGAAGTTCAGCTCCACAGCCTGCTCCTGTGTCCCGTTCCGATGAGCTCGCCGTCTTCCCGCGCGGGCGCTTCGCGCAGCTGTATTTCGGCGAAACTCCGGCTCATGATCCCGCGCGGCTCGTCTCCTCTGGTTTTCCCGGCGAGAGCCGCATGCTCGCTTTCCGTCACGCCCACGAAAGCCGCCGGCGCCGCGGACGTGGCCGCGAGGTCCGCGAGAGCCTTCGCCCAGAAAGAGTCCGCGTGCGCGAAAGCCTTCTTCTTCGTTCCCGCCACGGCCGTCTCGATCTCGATGCGCGGCGCGTCAAAGCGGATCGCTCCGCCCGAGTATTCCTTTTTGACCGCTTGCAGCTCCTGGCGGATCTCGAGATCGCGCGGGATGCGGTTCAGCGATTTCTCGAAGCGCTGCTTCATCCGCACCGCCATGTCCGTCTTGATCTTCACGGTGCCGGCGGCCGTGCCGTACGCCGCGGGAACGTCTCCGGCCGCCGGGACGCTGCCGCCGAAATTCACGCCCATCACTTTCCCCGGGCAGCGCGACGCGAGAAATTCGAAGAGTCCGAGGCCGATGCCCGTCGCGTCCATCGCCGTCCGCGTCGCCATGCGCACGAGCGGCAGCAGCAGGCGCGCCTGGTCGTTCTCGAGCGTCTCGCCCTCCGGCGTAAAGAACGGCACGTTGTGCAGGCGCTTCACGTTTCGCGTCCAGGCGACGTCGCCGATGATTTCGTCGAGCCATGCGACCGTGCGGTCGCCGTCGCGCCCGACGTCGATTCCGAGATACAGCGGCCCGGCCGGGAGGTAGCCCGCCGGCCAGTCGAGCGTCGCGGCCTCGTCTTCCGCCCGCGCAATCAATTCGAGGTCGAGCCAGGCGCCCACGGCCTTCAGGAAGACGCAGAGAAATTCCTGCGCGAACGTGTCATCGTCTCCGCGATAGAGCTCGCGCATATCCGCCAGGCTGATCGGGCAGCCTTCCGCGATCGCCATATGGATGTCGATCCAGTGCCAGCTCCACGGACCGCGCTTCACGGGATTCGTTTCCGGAGCAACGCCCGCGTCCATGCCGAACTCGTGCGCCAGGTCGTAGAACTTTCCCTGCTCGCCGTTCGGCGTCGAAAGCATGCGAAGCTTGTGGCCGAGTGCCACTTGCCGCGAAGCCGCCGCCCAGATCGCATAGCTGCCTTCGTGGTGGCCGAATTCGTCGAGCACGACGTTTCCCGGAAATCCGCGCATCGTCCGTGGATTCGCGGGCAGCGCCAGGATCCGCGCGCCGTTCGGGAAGCGGATCTTCTTCACCTGAATGTCCGTTGTCCCAAGCTCGTCCGCGAACGCTTCGTCGTAAATCTCGGCCGTGGCGTTGATGGCCTTGATGATCTTCCCGGCGCCTTCTTCGACGAATTCCTGCGAGCCCGCGGCAGAATGGCTGCCGATCGTCCAGGTCGTTCCGGGATGCGCCAGGCAATCGAGCACCGCTTCTCCGGCCGTCGCGAAGGAAAATCCGATGCGCGCGGATTTCACCGCGCCCTTGAAGCGCGCGCCGTCGTCGATCCACCGCCGCTGATACGGACGCAGCGGCAGTACCGCCGGAAGATGCTCCGCCGCACGCCCCGCCGCTTCGCTAACCTGCAATCGGCGGGAGTCCGAGGGCGCGCTCGCGGATGCGGTTGATGTCCGCGACGGTGAGCTGCCGTCCTTTCCCGAGTTTTGCCGCCGCTTCATTCGTCGCTTTTTCCGCCTTGCTCCTGAGCTGCTCGAACTTCTGCTTCGCCAGCTCGATCTTTTCCGCTTCGAGCTCCACGGCCTTTTGCTTGGCTTGCGCCGTGATCAGCTTGCTCATCACGAAAACCAGGTTGCCCAGCGCTTTTTCGCGGCTCGCCGCTTCGCCCGCTTCCATCACCGCGAAGACTTCGCTCGTCAGCGCGTTCAGCGCGGCTTCGGGCAGCTTGTCGAATCCCTTCGCCGCGAACGCCGCCGCGATGGCGCGCGAGCGCTCCGCCTGCTCCATGACTTCCTTCTGCACCTGCTCGACGCGCAGGTCGTACCAGCGCCGCACCGTGGTGTCGTGCAGAGTTTCGCCGGCTTCCGCCGAAGCCGCCAGCGCGGTTTCCTGCCAGGTCTTTCCCGCGGCTCGCGAAGCGAGAATGACTTCGCGCACTTTCGCGGAAAGCTTGTCGATGCGCAGCGGCTGCAGCACCGCGCGCTTCTCGCCGGCGCGCGGCCTCCGGTATCCCGCTTTGTGCTCGCCCTGCATTCATTCCACGTCCACGGCCGGATCCGCCGTCGTCTTTTCCACGATGTCGCGCCCCGCGGGAGAGATCTGAACCCTCATGATCGACATCCGGCCCGTCTGCCGATCCTTCACGAGTTCGAACGAAAGCAGCTTGCGCTCCTGTAGATCCTGCAGGATTTCCCGGACAAGGTTCACGTAGACGTCGAACTGCAGGCGCTCGAGCACGCCCGTGAGCGTGACGTCGTCCAGGCGATGCTTCTGCTTCTCGTGATTTTCATAAACGAGCTGTAGGATCACTCCCCGCAGGCGGCGCTTCAGCTGGGGGTTCGCGCTCATTGGCCCTGCCTCATCTCCCTCAGGTGTTTCAAAATCTCGTCGTTCTGTCCCGCCAGCATTTCGTTCTGCTGCGCCAGCTGGTCGCTGCGCCGGGCCAGATGATTGAGCGTCAGCTCCTGTTCGCGCGCGCGCTGGTCGTCTTTCGCGACCATCGCGCCCACATTCCTCGCGAGCTCCTCCTGCGCCACGACGTTGCGCAGCTGCATGGCGTTGAAGTCCCGCAGCTCGCGCTTGAAGATCACCATCCCCGACATCAAAGCCGCGAAGTAAAGAAAGCCGCCGTTCAGAAGCTGCGGCAGAAATTCGGGATGCGACGCAATCGCTTTAATCGCGGCGATACCGACCGCCAGGCCCGCTCCGCCGCCGAGACCGGTCAGCGCCCATTCGAGCTTCCCGAACCGTCCGCGCGTCGAGATCTCCGTCACAGCGCCGTTTTCCCTCCCGCCGCAAGGATCTCCGTCTTCTTATCGCTGCCGTGCGAGCTGCCGAAGTAGTAGTTCACCACTCCGCCCCAGGCCGTCCCGAGCGTGCCCACCATGATGTAGGCCATGTCCTTCGCCTGGTCCTGCACGCCGTGCATGAACACGAACATCAGGATTCCGAAGAAGCCGGCGGTGATCGTGACCGCCAGGATCATCGGCACCTTGTCGCGGAGCGCGATTTCTCGCGCACGCGCCGAAGCGCGGTCGTCCGCGGCAATCTTTTCGAGGTCTTCGGCGGAGTTGATGTCCAGCTGCTTCATCTGCAGCTGGAACTGCTGCTCGGCGCTCTTGAGATCCTCGATGAACTTCTGCTGATCGGGCGTCGTGGCCATCGCCGCAGCCAGATCTCCCGGGGCGGAAACCTTCGCGTCGCTCATTCCGGGTATCTGCCGGATCGCCGCCGCGGCGATCTGACCCGCCGGGCCGCCGAACTGCAGAGCCGTGGTCAAAAACGGCGCCAACTTTTTGAAGAAACCCGCCACGTCCGCCATTGACGCCTTTCTTCTAGCGGTAGATCTTGCTGAACATTCCGCCGACGAGCACCATCGCCCCGCCGATCAGGACGCCGGCCGTCGGGAAAAATCCATGCACGCCCTTCCAGACCGTGATTCCGAGAATCACGCAGCCCGCCAGGCGCAGCGTGAACGGCAGGTAGACCGTGTTTTCGAGTTTGTTCAGAAAGCTCATCGCTCCCTCCCTGTTTTCCCCGCGGAAACTTTTTCTTTTTCGATCGCCAGATAAACCGCATACCAGTCCGAGGCGATTTCCTTCTGCGCTTCGGCGAGCGGCACCTTTCCGGCGCACACCTGCTTGTGCAGGTAGTTCTCGACCACGTCCTTCTCGTGTGCTCCGGGATGCTGGTAGTACGGCTGCGGCCAGAGATTTTTCACGTCATCCGCGCCGCCGAGCTCCAGCGAAATCAAATGGTCGATTTCGTTTTTCTCGAAGCCGTAGCAATGCGCTTCGAGCCCGTAGGCCTGGCAGACGCTCTTCTTCATTGCCGGCGTGGTGTGCCGGAAATCCTTCGTCGACTCGCCGCCGCACACCGCTTTCGCATCCGTCGTCCGCGCGGCGCCCGGCGTCGCCTTCAGATCGTTCAGGAGCGCCGCCCCGTGGTGCCGATAGGCGGCAGGAGCGCTCGAGGCTTCGAGGCCCGCGCACACGGCCAGCAAAACGATCGGAGCCGCACCGCTCACTGCGCGCCGCTTCCTCACAGGCATCCCTTTCTCTTCATCGCAAAAAAGAAAAGCGCATCCCCGGCGAAATGCACGGCCAGGCCGATCCGCGTGGCGGGCACGTTGCCAGCGATCGCCGCGCCAATGAGGACCGCGAATCCCGCGATCTGCAGCGGCAGCCCGATCTTCGCAAAGTCCGTCACGTCGCTTCCGCCGGCGCCGCCGTCTCTTCGATGAGCGGCAGGCATTCCTTCAGCGTCACGCATTCCGCATACTGCGCGTTTGCCGGATATAAAGGCCCGTCGCTCCACTGCCGGGCAAGAGCGATGATCTGCGCGTTGCAGCTTTCCGCATTCGCCATGACGTGAATCACGATCCCGATCACCCTTTGCGCTCCGCCCGGCGAGGTCACTTTCACAAGATCGCCCGGCTTCGCTTCTTTTCCGTTCGCGTAATGCGGCATGTTTTCACGCTCCTCTCGAAATTCCCGGGAGCCGCGCCGAGAAACCGTTCCGAGGCTCCTGATCCCGGCTGCCGGGCCGCGCAGCGCCAGCAGCGCGGTGCGACGCGGTTTCTGCCTTCCGTGTTTGCGCGTCTCCCAAGCTCATCGGTAATTCCCAAGCCGCGCCATCACCTGCTGCGGATATTCCGGATTCCCGCCGCCGTTCCAGGCGAGCAGCGTGCGCGACATGTCGCCATGGTTCTTCTCCCAAAGCGCGGCGAGGTGCCGGCAGCCGATGTCCACTCCCACATAGGGATTGCAGAGCTCCGGAAGGAAATCGCCCTCGAATCCGCGCTCCCGCGCCACCTGGCCCATCACCTGCATGAGTCCATAGGAAAACGCGCGCCCGTAGGCTTCGGTCGGCGAAATCTTCTGATTGGTGTAGAGCGGCGCGACGTACTTCGCGAAGAATGCCGGCTCATAGCGCGTCGCCCAGGGGTTCCACGCCGACTCCTGCTCGATCACCGCGCACACGAGCGAGCTTTCGAGCGAATAGGCCATCGCCTGCATCCGCGCGATCTGGATGCATTCGCTGCGTCCTGCAAACTGCGGCGAATTGGGCCAGTGCGTGCTCATCAGAACTTCCAGACCACCAGGCGCGACCGCAGTTCCGCCCCGCCCACCTTCGCATTCGCTCCGCCGGCCGCCGACGAGAAGAGCCGCATCTTTACGTAGTCGCCGGCCGTCAGGCCTTTCGGGTCGCCGTCGAAGACAATGCGCGTCTCTTTTGGCGGCGCGGTCAGGGCCACTTCCACTTCCCGCCGCGCCCGGTCGACCCTCACGACTTTTACAAAAATTTCGGATTCCGGGGCTTGTATCGTGAATCCCGGCGCGAGCGCCGCCGCGCCGAGCAGTGCCGCCAGCATCATTTGCGGAGCGAATCTCATCGCGCTCCTTCGGCAAAGAAGACGGCAGGCGGGGCCCAATCCGCCTGCCGTTTCGCCGCAGTGTTCCCAAGGAGGAAACCGCTCATCAGCGCGCAGTATCAGGGATGTGCAGGAAAAAGCGTGCTCTGCCGGGGAAGCCTCAGGCCACGTCAGCTAAGAAAAATCAAGCCGGGCTTGTGGCGAAGCCCTGTTCTTTTCTTTTCTTGGTCAGAAAAGCTGTAAGTGATTCATGGGTAATGCGCGGGCTGCGCGGCACCACATAGATGCGTTCCAGCTCTCCCGCTTCCGCCAGCCGCCGCACGGTGTGCGTCGAAACGTTCAGGAATTCCGCAGCCTGCTCGTAATTCAGAAGAAGTTTCCTTCCGTGTCCCTCCGCCATCGCGCCCCTTTCCCTAAAGCGAAATCGTTCAGCCTGCCTCCGTGGTCGCGGGCTGCGGCGTGTGGTCCGCAGCCCGCCCATGCGCGCCGGCCGTGGCTGTTTCGGCGCGGCGCAGCATCCCCTTGAGCGTCCAGATCACGCGGTTCGCGTCGTCGAGCGTTTTGACGAGCCTTCCCCGCGTCGGCGACTTCGCGCTCCGAATGAAGGCATCCAGGCGCTCGCGCGTCCACCCGAGTTCGCCCAGCAGCCGGTCGATCAGCGCCCAGGTCCGCGCGTCCACGAGCCGCAGCTCGCTCGATTCGAAGCCCTTTCTTCCGGCGGTTCCGTAAGCCCTGGCCGTCCGGCGCCCGGGCCGGCGCGCCGAAGCGCGAAGAGCAGATGGCGGCAGGAGCTTTTGCATCTCCTGGATCGCCCGCTTTGCTTCCTCAAGCGTCAGGTCCTTGAAGCTGCCGATCTCCCGCCCGATCTTGCCTCCTACCCACGCCAGCCGCGCTTCCCGCGCAGAAGCCGCGGGAAAAGGCGGGGCGCCTGCGCCAACCTGCTTGCACACCATTCCCCACAGCGTCTGGAGCCGCTTCATCTGCCTGGCTGTGATCCTCGCCTCGCTCATCCGAACAGCGCCTTCTTCGCAATCCAGAGCACGCCAAGGAACATGGCCGCGCCCCATGCTCCAAATGCTTTTACCGGCGCCACGGCGCAGAGCAGCAGGAGGAATCCGCCTGCGGCTTTGCCGACCGTCTCAAAGTCCGGCGGCTCTGGTCTGAAAGGGTTCATCTCACTCCGCCGCCTTTTCCATTTTGGGAACCGCCTTCGCCAGCCTCCGGAAAAACTCCGGATTCCGCGCCGCCAAGCCGCCCAGCACATTTCGCAAATCCCGCGTTTCTCCGAGCCGAGGTAGGGAAAACCTCATGGAATGCGTTGGCAACGCATTGGACGCGGAGAAAACGCGTTTACGGGCCTTTCTGGAGCGATACCTGGCGTTCCAAAAAGCGGCCTTGTGGGACGCGCAGCAAAACTTCTGCCAGGGGCGGTCCGCCCAGAACGCTTTTCGGCAGCTCCTCAGCTTGCAAACTTGCTTCGGGCTCACGGCCTCGCCCCTGGTGTGGCCGCTCCTGGCGCGCCGGAGCCTGCTGGCGAAGAAGGCGGCTCGAACCGCGCCAGCCTGGCATCGTAATTCCATCCCGCCACGCCGTGGTCCTGGATCCACTTATTCAGCCGCGCCGTCTTCACCGCCGCGCGCTGCCGCAGCTTCTCGATGCTCACCGGGATCTCTACCGTTCCTTCCGCCTTCTCGATCCGCGCGATCTCCGCGTTGATCAGCTGCCAATCCTCCAGCGTCTCCGTGAATTCCGCACCCACCGGGAAGGGCTTCTCTGCGCTCGCTTTGCTTTGCGTCTCCGCGCCTTTGCGTGAGCTTTCTTCCGCTTGTCTCGCGCCCGCCCCAAACGCGAGCCCTAAAAAAGTTCCCGCCGCCAGCAGCATGGCCAACAGCATTACCAGCTTTCTCATCTCGCCTCCCCGTCGAATCCGAACTTGTAGAGCAGTTCCGCGCGGCTCTCGCACTGCAGCTTGCGGAAGATTTCGGTCGCGTGTGTCTTCACGGTTTTCGTCGCCACGCCCAGCGCGGCGGCGATTTCCTTGTGGACCAGGTTCTTTCGCATCATCTCGAATATCTGCATTTCCCTGGCGGAAAGGAGCGCCGTGGCTTTTTTCCGCTCGAGGTCCTTCCTAGCCGCTTCGATGCATTCCGCCAGCGGGATCCGCACCACCAGGTCGCCGTCTTCGATCTTGGACTGCATCATTTCCGTCAGGGCACCATTCCGATGCTCGAGGGCAGCGTCAGCGTGGCCTTCCCCAGCGGATAGGCCTTGACGCCATCCGCCGTTTTGGCCAGCAGCGAAAAGTCGAGCGAGGAGTCTCCCGCGTACAAATCGAGGCAGTCCCCGCTCGCGTCGCAGAGCCGGATTCCCGGGGTGCAGGTCTCCATGCACTGCGGATAGGTCGAAAGCACGCTCAGATCGACGGGAATGCTGAATCTCGCCTGGTATCCCAGAGAGAAGGGCAGCCCGGGACTCGAAATCATCGCCATGCCAACGCCAAGCGTCGTAAGCTGATGAGGAGCGCCTGCTGGAGGAGCGCCCGCCGCCTTGAATGCTGCGGTTGTAAAAGTCCACGACGAAGCCGTCGTCGTGGAGTTCATCGTCGGGGTAAATGTTCCAGTGGAAGAAACGATTTGCGTCTCCCACCCCAAGCGAGCATCGCTCACGTCGAGCGTATAGCCAGTCCCTGCGGTGAACGTCGTATTGGCACCGAGACCCGCGCCCCCAATCACCAGGTCGTTCGCGTTTGTTGTCGTTATGCTGGCGCCGGTCAGCGTGGCAGTATTGTTGGTCCCTGCTGTTTGATTCTGCTGGTCAAGGCTGCCGGAAGTTGCAATGCCGCTGTACTCAAGGATTAGAATGGCCATCGTGCCGGAAACGCCGCTCGACTGCGTACACGTAACCGTGTCCGTTGTTCCGCCCTTCACATTCTCGACGTAGAATATCTGACTCATGTGGCTTCCGGCAGAAACCGCTGCGGTCAGGGACAGCCAAGTGTTCCCTTCCGTGTCGGAAACGGAGAGCGTCCAGCCGGCCTGATTACCCGAACGGCACAGCACGCCATACCAGTTCCCTGCCGTGGTAGCAGTCGTGAACGATGCAGATATACTCGTATTGGCCGTGCCCAGCGCAGAGTTCGACTGGACACGGGTGATCGTTGCATTGGCTGAAAACGCCCAAAATAAAGCTAGAAGTAGAAGTAGTTTTTTCATTGGTGCCCTCCAGCATCCACGATATAAAGAACAGCGTCCGCGGAAATTCCGCCCGGCGTCGTGAAACTCTGTGTCGTCGAGCTCGTCGCCGTGTACGTCGTGTCCGTGTTCACCTTGTTGGTGGTCGGGTCGAACCATTCAACGTTCATCAGCCGCCCGCTCTGCGTCGAAAGATTGACCGTGAACGTTCCGCCGGTGGGGGCGTAAATGAGAAATTCGCCACCAACCGCTACGTTGTTCGCAAGGCAGTGCCCCGTGCTCGCCAGCGACGGCTGTGGAGTCATCTTCACCAGGTCGAGCACCTGATTGGCGTAGCGGGCGCTCTGCCCTAGCTCGGCGCGAAAATTTTCATACTTGGCGTCGAGTCCCTTACAGATTCCGTTCGTCACAGACGTACAGGTGTTCCGTACCGGCGTGGTGTTCGTGATGGAGACCGTGTACGGGTCCATGAAGAACACGCCGGCGGCCCCGTCCGTCAGGTTCTCCCAAACGAATCCATGGGTGTTCGCAGCGTTGACCGTGCCGTCGGCGTTCAGAATTGCCTGATAGCCGAAGCTGTGGTCGCTGTCGTTCAGCACGACCTTGCTCTGATTGTTCGCGGAAACAATCGCGGGCCACTGCGGAATGCTCGTTGCGATTGTAGGAGCGATCCACCCGAAGCTGCTGCCGTAAAGCGTCGAGTCGCCGCCCGTCCGGTCATTCCAGTTCATCGCGCCGATGCCTACCGGATGCTGGTAAGGTCTTCCCGTTTCTCGCGCCTGAATCACTCCCATGATGTGAGGAGCCCAAAACGTCGTGCTCGATGCGCCGCCGTATCCGCTGCAACCGGTCGAGAAGCTCGTGCCAGGTTGCTCCTCGGCCACTTCCCAAATCACGTTGGGAAGATCGAATAGTGTGTCTACGTATTTCTGTGCCAATGCGTCCTGGTATCCAGTGATCGTGTTGGCCGCTGTCATCGTGTAACTGGCAACCCCGCACGCGCCCGAGGCGTAGCTGTCATCAACACCGTTCACGTTGTTTGTCGAGGAGTATGGATAGGCATCGCCGCTCGGTGAAGTGTTCCCGCACCTGGCCGAAGAAACGTTGTTGCCATCGAACACTTCCACGACGACGTAGATGCCGTAATCCCCCAGCGTTTTGACGCGTTCGCGCAGGCGATCAAAATAAGCCTGATTGAACTGAGTCAAGTCGAACTTGTTGCCGCCATCTGAAGCCCCGGTCATCGCGCTGCGAGCGTAAGGCTGCGGACTCTGCGTCCAGGTAAATCCCTGCCAGTTGCACTCGACCGGCAAGTCCTTCCGCCACAGAAACGTGGCGTTCATCCCATGCTGATGCAGGAACTGCACGAAACCATTGAAGTCAAAAGTTTGCGGCGAACCGTTTTGCCCGATGTCCTGGAAGTCGTTCCAGGTGTGAGAACCAACCAGATAGACGGCCTTACCGGACGCGTTCACAAAGTAGTGCGAGTTCGTGCCGGATTGCGTGAGCGCCGTCGGCATCGCGGTTCCGGTAGCCCGCACGGCGCCTTTCTTGCCGCCGCCAAATTGCGCCCAGGCGGGAGTGACAAGCAACACGAGTAAGAGCAGTTTTCTCATGCCGTTCCTCACGGCGCCACCGTGTACGTCACGTCTATGTGAACGTTGACCGCTGCGCTCGATGTGGCGCACAGGGCGTTAGATGCCGCCGTCTTGGCGAGCATCCCCAAACCGGAACCGCGAGAAAGGCCTGTCTGCGCCGTCAAATCCAGATTCGAGGTAAGCTGCGTCGTGCCGGTGCCACAGTTCGAACCGGTGCCATACACCAATTTCACTGAGGCCGTTCCATTCGACTGAATGTCATAGGAGCAGATGTAAATGCTCTTTCCGCTGGACAGCGCCACAAGCTGCGTGGTCGTCGCCGTCGCCATGTCGAGAAAGACCGAGCTGTCGCAGGCGATGATGCCGGTCAGGTTGCCTGAACTGTTGCCACCAATGTACGCAGCTTTCGATGGAACCGCCGAACCCGTTGCGCTGGTTGCCGAATCAGTAGTGAGCCACGGCGTCGTGTTCGCTGTGTTGCCAGGCTGGACGGTGACGGTTCCACTGACCGGCTGCGTAGCCAGCGTGTTGTCCTTCGCCATCGTGGCGCGCAGTGTCGCTGTCGCCGTGCCCGAGGTGAAGCTGCTGACTCGCACACGCGCATTCGATGAGCCGCCGGGCGAGAGAATCGTCAGCGTTGTCGCCGGACTCGGATTCGTCAGCACAAGCGAACTGGATACTGTTCGCGCTGTCGGGTCGAAGAAGAAGGAAGACACCCAGGTTGTGCCGCCGTCGTAACTTACTTCCGGCACAACCGTACCTACCAGGGTTCCCGATGCAATGAAAACGCCAACGCCCTGCTGGGCATTAAGCGCGACCGAAGCTGCAGCGTTCAGCGCGTTCAATGCGCCGCTGGTTCCCACGGTGTCGGGAGATGAATAGTCGGACGCCGGCACGATGGAAAGCGAATTGGCCATCGTGCGCTGCCCTTGAGAAAAGCTCGCTCCGCCGATGGCATTCAGGCCAACAAGCAGATTCTTGCTGCTGTCCACCCGCAAGCGGTCCCACGTCGTGCCATTGAATCCGCCAAGAAGTGAAAAACTCAGGCTGGCCGTCGTGGGGTTTGCGAAAGCGTCCGCCGGTGTCGTACTCCCGCTGCCAGAGCATCCCACTACGCAGTTCACGTTCAAGTTGTTCGAGGCGTCCGCGGTCAGGTTCACCATGTTGGCGCCATTTTTCGCGCCGATCGCCGTACCGGCAGAAGGAAAGGTGGCTCCAAAACTGGAAGATGTGCCTCCCGAACCGCCGCAACCCGAATCGCAGACCATGTGCAGATTCGTTCCCGTCCCCTGGGTAACTGTCACTGACTGCCCGGACCAGGAGACCGGCTGCGTCGTCGTCCCTGTCGGGTCAATGCGAATGGGATTCGGCGCGCTGTCCACATTCACATGCAGATTCGCGCCGCTCGCCTGCTGCACCGTCACCTGCGCTTCCACAGGCGCCGTGGATGGCGTCACGCGGATGTTCGCCGTGCCCGTTCCCGTAATTGCCGGATTCAGCCTCACGCGGAATTGCGACATTCCCGCGATATTGCACTGCCAGGCCTTGTTCGTCGCGGAAAGCGCGAAGGTCGTCTCGACGGTCGCCGTGTCCAGCCTGTCGCAGGCTATGGGGAAGGAAAAATTCCCGCTGCCGTCGTCCGCTTCGAAGTTCAGCGTTCCGCCGGTCATCGTCGATGTGGCCCGCAGCGTCACCATGACGACGCTCATGTTCACCGGGCTCGTCAGCGAAGCGGTCACCGCGGAATCCACGGCCGTCGCGGATGTCCATGCAGCCGTCTGCGCCGTGCCGCTGTTCCAGCTGACGACCGGATCTCCCGGCTGATACTGCTGTGCGCTCTGGTTCCAGATGGGAATCTTCCCGTCCGCCGCCGGCGGCGTCGCCGAAAAATCCGCCAGATTGACGGTCTTCGCGTCGAACGTCCAGGTGCCGGCGTTCACGCGCGGCACTCCCGTCGACGAGCTAGAGTTCACTCCCGTTCCGCCGCGCGCATTCGCGAGCGTTCCCGTCCATCCCATCGCGAACGTGTGCGTCGAACCCGCCGAGGTAATTGCGAGCGTCACGTTCGCGTCGTCCACTTTCGCAAACGCTTGCGTCGTGGGCGTCAGTCCGTTCAGCGAAGTGATTCCGCTCCCGCCCGCGCCGGTCTGATCCGTGCCGCAGCTGAAGCTATGCGTCGCCGTCGCATAGAGCAATTTGCTCGTCGTCGCGTTCGAGCAATCCGCGACGCTGCTCCAGCTCGCCGTGCTTGCTGCCGTTGAAACGAAGAGCTGATCTCCCGCGGAGGGCAGCGTGCCCAACCCGCCCCGCAGCAGGGCCAGGACTCCGGTCGTGATCTTGCCGGCGTCCAGATTCGGAATTTGCGCGGCCGCAGCTATTCCTGAAATATCACTGAATGCCAGTTGTCCCACTGTGATCGCGCCGCCGGCCGTCGTCTGCTTCAGCACCTCAGAAGCTCCGCCCGTCGCGCTCAAGTCCGCACTCGTTCCGCCGCGCGCCAGCGGCACGAAGCCCGAAGCGTTCAGCCCCGCATAGCCGTTCACAGCGTTTTTATTGTTCTGCGTCTCCGCGATGTTCGTGATTTTCGCTGGCGAGATCCCGCCCGCAAGGTCCGCGTCCTGGATCGAGCCCGCAACGATTCCCGCCTGCTCCACGCCGCCCGCGCCGCTCGTCCAGTTGATCTTTCCGGAATCGGAGAAGTTCAGCACCGTCTGCGAGCTGTTATTCACCCCGTTCGTCTTGAGCGTCGCTCCGCCGCCCCCGCCGCCCGTCGGGCAGTCCGTCGCCAGCGTCAATGAATTGTCGCTGCATCCTCCGCCGATGAAGTTCAGGATGCTCCGCGATGGCACCGCGACGCCGTCATTCTCGATCGTCGAATAGCCAGTGTAGGTCGGAGCGGTGATTCCAGCGGCAGCGAGAGAGCCCCAGTCGACAGTCGCCTGCTGTGGAAGGCTTTTGTCCTCCGTCCAGGTCACGCTCGCTATTCGTCCATCGCCCGATGGAGCCAGCGTGATCGTCGCGCGCATCACGAGTCCCGCAGGCGTGCAGCCTTGCGTAGGCACGAGATCCACTCCGGCCGCTCCCGTCGCATTGTCGACGAGCGTCCCGTCGCCCTTAATCCAGGCGCGCACCTTTTGCGGAATATATGTCACGCCGCCGCACAGGATCCTCGCCGGCTTGTTCCCGCTCGAGTCATAGGGCTGAAAATCGATGGAGCCATAGACCGCTGTCGCGCCGATCGTCGCAATCGAGCGCAGCCCAGCGGCCTGCGGAGTCTGGTTTCCCGGCGTCTTGAACATTCCCGTGACGTGCGGGACCGTTTGAGCCGCTCCGCTGCCGCAGAAAAAAAAGAGCGCGCCCAGCAGGAACGTCACTCCGAGCACGCCGCTGCGGAGCGAAACACTGCCCCGCGTTAGAGTTCCGACTTTTGCCTTTGGATTTTCCGGTTCTCTCACCTTTCCCCTCAGTTTCTTTGGGCCTTCACTGGAGCTGACGAAACCCGCATGCCGCCCGCGCACTCGCGCAGATCGCGATTTCGATCGTCTCCCGGTGCGTCTTGAGCGTCCTCACGACCTCTGCCGCCATTTCCCGCGCCGCGCTCAGTTCCATTCGCGTTCCCCAAACTCAGTGTCCGAGTCCTCTCGCCTGCCGTCCACGCGGTGGCATCCATCGACCGGGCACTTCCAAATCACGCGATTGCGCTTCTTCCTTTCGTTGTCCGTCAGCGAAGCCCACCTCGGATATGGCTTGATCTCAGGACGCATCAGCGCGCCGACGTGCACCGGGCACTTCATCCTGGCGCTTCCGCGGCTTCGGTTGCTCAAATCTTCGTGTTCACGCGGAGCCATTCCTTCGCCTCGTCGTAGGCGGTCGCGTAGCCTTCGCTCAGCGTCTTCCACAGTCCGCGTCGCAATCCCTCCGGCAGCGCGTACCAGCAAGCGCCACAGAAGGATTTGCCGCGCGCCTTCGCGCCGCCGCACGACGCGCACCGCACCGCGCCGAGCTCCCGCACCGCTTCCTGCATCAGCGATTCCACGATCACCTCCACTCAGGGCCGCCAACGGGCTTCGACGTGCCCGCCTCCAGGCTGACGTGGTACACCTGGTGGTCGAGCTTGCGTTCCTCGGAAAACCCGAAGTTGTCTTTCTGGCCGGCCAGCAGGCCGCCGATCGTCGTGTAGCATTTGAACTGAGAGCAGGGCAGCCAATCGAAAAAAAGGACGATCCAGAATTCCGTCGGCACCGACGATTCGCCGCCGCTGGTGCGCGCCCGCAGCTTGCTGCCCGCGATGTGCCGCGATTCCATCAGCGTTGCTCCTCCGGCGCTTTCGGCAGCGGCATCCACCAGCGCAATTTGTCCCAGCCGATCGCGTCGCCTTTCGCCGTGCCGACTCCCGCCGGCCCGGCGAACAGGATCGCTTCTTCTTTTCCAGGCTGCTGCAGCCGTCCATCGATCCACCCGAAGCTCGCGTGCGTCTTCTCGAAGTTCGTCACGGTGCCCCGCGCCCGTTCGTGAAAGTCGTAATGCTCCGGCAATGCGCGGCCCCGCGAGTTGTCCTCTTCGATTTCCCGCCACTTCCGGCTCTCGCGCAGCCACCGCAGATCGAGCCGTTCATCTGCCTCTCGCAGCGCTTTCCAGTCTTTTGGCGAACGCATCGAGCCATACTGGCAATGCTCGCGCTCTAACGGCCAGCCCGTGATTCCCTCGATCAAAGCCGCCAGCTCGTCCACAAAGCGCAGATGCCGCACATGGATGAAACGGCTATAGCGGCCCGCGTAATCCGCCCTCAGCCAGCAGAACCACAGTCCATCGCGGCCTTCAGCGACCTCTACGCCGAGATCCTCGAACGAGCAAAAGCCGTTGCCGTCGCGGATCGCATCGCCAAGCCACAGCAGCCAATGCTTCCGGTCCTGGCCGTCGGGCTGATGCCACTTGAACCCGCTCGCGCACAGCCACTCCTCGCTGATCTTCAGCCTCTCGCTCACGCCCGGGCGCCCCCCTTCAAACAGGTTCCGGTACCGTCTTCCAATTAAACCTTTTTCCTCGCGTACTTCTTCAGCTTCCTCACCGCCCGCTCGGTCCGCCGTTCGAGCACGCGGATCCGGCGCTCCTGGAAAACTCGCATGCACGGCGGTTGCTCGTCCGACCCTGGGAAGCACGGCAGTCCGTCCCGGCAATCGGTATGGTGCGGCATGTTTGCGAGCGCGCGCTTCGCTTCTTCGAGCCGCGACCAGCTGATGAGCAAATCCACCATGTCGCGAATCCGAAATCTCTGTGTTGCTTCGAGCTCCATTAGGCGGTCTTCCTCCGCACTTCCTCTTCTTCCGCAACGCGATCCAGATCCTCCGCACTCGGGAGGTCGGCCTGATCGGGCGCTTTTCGTTTCAGCTTTCGCTTCTGCTCGATCAGGGCTTCGCTCGTCGCTACACGCCACAGCAACAGATCCAGATCCTGCGACCAGTGAACGCGCTGCTCGCCGTCTTCGCCCACGTACCGCAGCTCCCACCACATCCGAGAAGAGACGGACGGCCGATAGCTGACGGTGAGCTGCACTTGTTTTTCTTTCTGATTTGCCGAATGCCACGCCAGCCTTCGCAGTAGCCGCGCGAAATCGATTTGCGCGCACGGCGTCGCATTCCGCCGAATATGCACTTCCGAATCGAACATCGTGCTCATGCCGCCTCTCCCTTTTGTCCGCCGCTTTCTTTGTCCAGCCTCAGCATCGCCTGCCCGAAAAGCCGCGCCGCTTCCTGCTTCGAGGTGAGCGCGCGGATCCTCCGCAGCAGGCTGCGGAACTCTCCCGTCAGCGGCCCAAGCGCCAGCTCGAGATCCTTCGGCGTCACGATCAAAAAATATCCGTAGGGCTTAGTCCGCAGACCGCCGATCGGTACATGAAAGAGCAGAATTGCCGTCTCCACCGTGCCCGTGATCTGCCTGCGCGTTTGCTCGTTCCAGGCCAGGCCCGCGCGCGAGGCGATTTCTTCCGCGCGGATCGCGTTGTGAGCGCTCTTATGCGAGGCGACCACGCGCAGGATCTCCTTATCGCTTTCGCTAAATAAGTTCGAGCGGAGCGCCTCCTCGATACGCGCGTCAATCTCCCGCCAGCGATCGAAGAGCAGATTGCCGAGTTGAAGTTGCTCGCTCACGGCTCCCGCTCTACTCGAGCTCCTCAAGCGCCCGAATGGCGCTGTCGAGCTTCGCTTGTAGCGCAAGAAGCGATTCAAGGATTCCGTGGATGTATCCATTTCTCTGGTCCACGGTCGGGGCGCGGCTCGCCTTTGGAGCTCGAAGGCGCGACACCGAGCTCCGCTTTGACTTACCCCATACGGCAATGATGTTCCTCGCCGTGGGCCACGAAATGTCGTGCTTTCTCGCGATCGCGTTGATGCTCATTCCCGCGGCGTGGTGCGCGAGAATTTCCTTTCGCGTTTCCTCGTCGATTCTCTTCGCCATGCTCTGCCTCCGCTGTTCCGGCGCCTGCTCTTCGTCCAACGCCAAGTTAGTTTTCGCCGCGATGACGTTGAACGGCCTGACCGCAGGCATTCCCAGCCTCTCGCGCATGTGCGCGTCACAGACCGGCGTCGTTCTGACGATCCGCGTCGCTTTCACCTCGCTGCCGCGCTCGAGGCAGTCCCTGCACAGCGGATCGCTCATCGCCTCCTCCTGGCGAAATAGTGCACGGTCGTGTGATCGCGGTTGATCACGCCTGCGATCTCCGTGAGCGAAAATCCCTCGCGCCTTGCGCGGGCGATGAATTTCGCTCTCGCGCCGACGGCGCGAGGCGTCCTCGATCTGCCGGTCAGAATGTCCTCTCCGACGCCCAGTTCCGCCGCCGTCTCCGCCCTGAGCCGCTCAAGCTCGCGCAGCGCATTCGGCCTTCGCGTCGAGAGCTTGTAGAGCAGCGCTTCACGGACCGACTTCTGGCAGTCTGCGCAAAGCGCGTCGAACGCCCCCTGCAGGTCGCTGATCCTGACCATCGCTTCCCCTCGCGTCGTCTTCGTCCCGGGATCGCTCACGCTGACCCCGCCTTTCTCGTCGCTGCGGCGTCACGCGTATATTTCTCGTCGCAGGCCACGCAACGCGTAACGCCGTCCCGGTTCACAAACCAGTAGTGCATCTCCCGGCACCGGCACCTCCGCTCCGTCCGCAGCATGACCTGGACGGCATCACCGATGAAGCTCCACATCTCGATCTCGCCGGCAAGCTCGAGCGTCACGATGTTCGCGAGCAGCGGGTTTGTTTGGCTTAGCATCGGCGTCTCCTCGCGCCTTCCGTCACCGTGTTCACAATGTGCGGCTCGCAGTAGCGGAAGCTCGTCACCACGTCGCCGCGCTCTTCCGCTTTCTCGAAAGCCCGCTGGATGCCCAGCAGAATGTCGTTCACCGCCGCGTCGCACCGCGCCCACTCGAGCACCACGTCTCGCTCCGTCTTTTCGCCCGACGGCGCCCCCGCCTTCGGGAACGAATAGAGCTCCCGCCGCGAGCTCCCCGCCATCTTCAGCTGCTGCAGAAAGAACTCGCGGATCGCCGCGAACCGCTCTTCCGCCGTGCTCATGCGCGGACTCGCGGCCGCGCGCTCCCAATGCGGCCTGCAAAGCGGATCGCTCATCTCTCGCCCCTACACGTCCGGCACACCGGCACGGTCCGCTCTTCGCCGCGCCGCTCTTTTCTCGCGCGGATCTCGAGCGCCGGCGGCAGCTCCCGCACCTGGATCGCCCTCGCAAAAAGGCTGCGCAGCGTCCTCGGAGCACGCGCCGGCAGTTTCGCCGCGTTGATCAGCTTCTGTGTGCCGTCCGCCAGGACGAAGCTTTCGACCTTCCGGAAGAGCCGCGTGAAAAGTCTCGGCGAAGCCGCGCAAGCCGAGCGGATCCGCAGCGCGACGCGCGTGTCCACGCTGATCTCCAGCGGCTGCGAAACGCGCAGCTCGTAACGCTCGCCGAGCAGCGCTTTGGTCTTGGTCGCGCGCGCCGGCGTCGACCCTTCCTCGAGCACTTCCTCAATCAGCGATTTCCGCAGCGTAGCCAGGTCGCGGTTCGCCTCGTCCGCTTTCCGCTGCAGCTCGAGATACCGTTCCGCCGTCGCGTCCAGCGACATTTTGCTAAGCGCCATTGGCAGCTCCTTTCCCCGCGCTTTCCGCATCCACCATCTGCCCCGCGATTCCCGCCACAATCTTCGTCATGCAATCGATCCCGCAAGCATGGCGCATGCCTGCGATGTCCGCGTCGTTCGGATTCCAGGCGCTCACTTCAACGAAAAGCGGCCCAGTGTTTCCCGCCCGCGCAAGGCGCACCAGCCACCAGTGATTCGCGTCGCTCGAGCGCTGCTTCGCGCAGCCCGGCCCGTCGCATCGGTACGGTTCGGCAATCTTGCTCATCGCAGCAAAACTCCCAGCAGCGCTCCCGCGAGCGTTCCGCAGACGATCCCGACGCCGATCCAGACGCTTCCCGAAAAGGCCCGCGCAAAGAAAAGCACGCGGGCATCATTGAGCTTCGCGATGCGCGCCTGGCGCGCGGCGACATGCTCGGGCAGTTCGGGTTCCCGCTGCTTCGGGCCCTCGAGCGCCGCGCTCTCCTGCGGCGTCATGCACAGCGAACACACCAGCACAAAGTCGTCGATCGTCCCGAATTCCCGATCGAGCTCGGCCATTTGCGCGGGCGTCGGCGGCAGCGTGTCCCTTCCGCAGCGCGAGCACGGCAGCAGCAGCACTTCGCGTTCGCTTTCCATCACGCCACCCGCCTTTCTCCGGGCTTCTCCGCGCGCTTCTTCTGCTGCCGGACGTATTCGAGCAGCCGCCGCGAGGAGTAGTAAGTCCGCGATTGCGGTTCGCTCTCCGCGGAAATGAAGTACGGATCTTCGACCGTGCAGCGTTCGAGCAGCGCCTTCTGCTGCTTGTCGGTCAGCACCGCCGGCTTTCCGTTGCCGAAGGCTTTCGCCGCGAGCGTCAGGATCTCCTCCTTGGCCATCCCCTCGAGCTGCAGGCGGTGCGGAAAGCGCGAAAGCATCTGCTCGAGCCGCGGCCTGCGGCACGGACGCAGAAATTCCTGCAGCAGCCGGTGGCTCCCCGCCAGGATGATCCCGCAGCCCCGGCGGTCTTCGCGCCGCGTCAGGTCATGCAGTTGCCGGATTCCTTCGAGCGCGTCCACGTCGAGGTGCTGCGCTTCGTCCAGCACGATCGCGGGCAGCTTCTTCATCCCGCGGATGGCTTCGAGCACTCCGTAGCGCGCCGCCCAGCGGAGCGAGGAGCGCAGCTTCACGCCGGCCGCTTCGGCCACGGAACGCCACATGTGCGTCTCCGTGCACCTCGGGCCGCAGTAGACGTAGACCGCCGGCTTTCCGGCGGCGTTGAACTTGCGGCACAGATTTTCGAGCACGTACGATTTCTCGCTCGAAGGCGGTCCGTACACAATCGCGTTCACGCCCTCTTCGGCGGCTTCTTCCATCCGCTCCTTGAGCAGCTTGTAGCTTTTCGTGTGCAGCATTTCGATTTGGGCCATTCACTCCTCCGTTCGGATCTCGCGGAAGATTTCCGCGTCTTCCGCCACCGCATCCGAAATAAAAGCGGGCTGCAGCGCGGCTTTCGCTCTTGCCTGCCTGCCGGCAGGCAGGGCCGCGGCCTGCGCCCGCGCCATTCCCGGCGCCGCTTTCTCTATTCCGTCCGTGCCCGTGTTCTCGAGCGCCCGTGCCACGAGCTCCTCGCGCTCGCTTTTCCAATCCATGCTCGTAGCCATGGCCCCGAGCGCCGCCAGATACTCCGCGTAGCCTTTCCGCAGGGAACGCTGTTTGCGCATGCCGGCATTGATCTGGTCGCGCGTCACTCTTCCGCCGGGCGCCTGGCTGACCAGCTCCTGGACGCGCAGCGAGCCCACGAACTGCAGCGTCTTCGGATCGGCCGCCGTCGCTTCGCCCAGGTTGTAGGGATCGCGCAGCACCAGCACGTCCTGCCCCTTCCGCAGATCCATCGCGAACAGGCTCGCGTCGTCCGGCTCGTAAATCATCTGATCCAGCTGCACGCAGCCGCCCTGCCTCACCGTGCGGATTTCCCGCTCGCAGAAGAGCAGGTCGACCAGCCGCGGGTCCGCGCCCGTCCGGCGACATTCGGGGAACTGCTCTTCCATCACTTCGTTCGGCGAGCGGTGCTGCAGCGAGCGGTGGGGTTTGTCGTTGTAGTCCTCGATCGCCTGCATTGCCGCCAGGATGAATTCCGCGTCCGTCGGCAGCGGGCTGCGAGCACGCTGGCCCTTTAGGTATTTCTGGTGCAGCGCTTCCGCCTGACGCGCTTTTTCCGGCCGGTTGCCCGGCTTGTTGCCGAGGTAGGCTTGCTGCCAGATCACATCGAAGCGCTTCGACCAGTGCGTGAAGTGCGCCTCGATAGGCTTCGATCGCGGATGGTAGGGCAGAGCGCTCGTGATCCCCACGCCTTCGCGGTTCAGCACGGAGCGTAGGTTTTCGGGCAGCTCGATTCGCTCGAGGTCCCGCCGCACCTTTTTGTAGTCTTCTCCGTTGTCCCAGTAGAAATTCCGCGGGAAGCCGTGGCTCAGCGCCGCAATGCGCAGCGCGGAGCAGATCGTCCTCGAAGACGGACTTGGCGCGAAGCACCAGCCCACGATCTTCCGGCTGCCCCAGTCCAGAATCGCCGTGAACCAAACGCGATAGGGCTCGTCCGGCTTCAGCTCAGCGAACAGCGTGTTTCGCACCATCACATCGAATTGCCGATGGTCGGAGACCCACCAGGCCATCGCATCCACCGGCGCGCGCTGCACATGGGGAGAGCACTTCCGCTCGTACGCTTCTTTGCCCTGTCGTCCCATCACCTTGATGGGTTCCGGGATGGTGTTGATGAACGCGAGCGCGGCGCTGTAGGAAGGCGGATAGCCAGGCTCACCGATGTTCTTCCAGTCGCGGCGCAGCGCTTCCCAGCACATCTGCGCGGAGAGACCCTCGTTCAGCCACTTGTGCCGCAGAAATTCCGCGGCCAGCGGATGCTGCGCAAAGTAGCGCGACTGCCCTTTGTCCCTACGCGGCGCTTCGCCGAGCGCCGCGAGACCGCCCTTGTCGAAGCGGTCCAGCCAGCGATAGAGCGTTCGCATCGAAACCGGCGGCTTCTGCTGCGCCGCGATCCACTCCGCCAGGTCGTTCAGCGTGTCCACTTTCCGGCCGTCCGGAAGAGGGATCACCGGACGGTGGCCGTTCGTGCGCCGGCGGAACTCCAGCAGCGGCTCGAGCGCCTCGAGCCGCGCGTGCGCCAGGTCGCGGTGCTCCTCGTGCAGCGCGACGATGATCGGCTTTTCCGTTTCCGCTTTCGCAAGCAGCGGCAAGACGTTCGCGCGCGCAATGGCCGTTTGTTCGCCGGTCTGCCGCGACGGACCCTGGAGAAGCCGGGCATATTTCAGTTGCGCGGCCGCCGGCAATCCCGAAAGCGCATACTCGCGCTCGAGTCGTCCGTTCCGCCCACGCGTTTCGGATTCACGACTCGAGTTGTTCAGTACTCGACGGATGTGCCTTTTGCTCCATCCCGTGAGCCGCGCCGCTTCCGCGCATTTGAGCCAGACTTCAGCCACGCGCCACGCCTTTCTTTGCATGCAGCGGCGCGAAATAGGCGGACCGCGCCAGCGCCAGCTTTCCGTGATTCCATACGTGTTCTGGTGTAGGCCTGGTAAACAGCGCGAGAGCGAGCCATGCCAGGCTCGCCAGCAGGACCAGCGCCGGATAGCTCCAGGTGCCGAGGCGCAGCGCGCCGATCAGCAGATAGCCGAAACCGAAAATCAGGAAAAATGCTCCCGCGCATCGCCAAAGCAGCGCGTCGGGTTTTTCCGCGCCGGCGGAAGCGAGTAAGAACGTCGCGCCGAAGATCACCGCGATCCAAGCGTTCAGCGCGAAGTATTTCGCCAGCTGGCTCAGGGATGAGTTCAGCACGGCGTACCGCGAAGCGAGACCGGCGATCGCCAGCACACCGAGCACCGCGGCCGCCTGGCGCGGGAGCTGCGCCACCTGGCCGGCGGCGCGGAACAGTTCCGGAGCCCCGCAAAGCCAGACCGCTCCGCACGCCAAAAGAAAAATCATCGCGTAGCCGGAGGAAGTCACCGGCGCGATCTGCCCGATGAACAGAGCGACGATGGAATAGCAAAGCCAGGCGCAGAGGAACAGGAACATCCAGCGCCGCTCTGCGTGCAGTCCGATATACACCATCCGCAGCAGCGCGATCAGCAGCAGCACGTCCGGCGCCAGGCAGATCGCGTATCTCACGATGGCCGCCGTTTCCGCGCGTTCGCGCAAGGCAGGAATATGCGGTCGTCGGTGAACATGTGCCTTTGCAACGGCACGTAGATTTCGCGATGCCTCTTCTTGGCGTGAGCCTTAGAATTGTTCGCGGAGGTGCCGTATGCCACCTGTACCGCCGTGGCCTCCGGGCTCGATGCTCGGAGACTAGCTGAACGAAGGCGGCGGCCGGGAGCCAATCTGGCGTTGGCCCCCGGGGAGGAGGGGCCCTGTGCCGCCTTTCCCTTGGGGTGGCCCCTGAGGGAACCTCTAGATGTTGAGCTTCCTCCGCAGCCGCGCATCACCGCGCCTCGCCTTTCACCGAAGTTTTGATTTGCCCGGTCCAGAAAGTCGGTCGTAACCTTCCCGCGCGCACTTCCTTGCGCACCGTAGAGACCAGCACGTCGATCAGATCGAGCGCATTCCATGGCCGGCCGAGCTCGCGCAGCATTCCGTCCAGAAATTCGCGGTTCTCGGAGGAAAGGAAATCCAGCTTGATGATTTGACGAACGCACCACGCGCAGAAGGGACCGACCAGGGGATCGCGATCGGTGCTGCTCCGCCGGCGCGCTTCGTCATACGCCCGCGCGTGCAGCTCCGGCTCGAGCCGCACCGTAACCAGCTTCCGGTCGTCGATGCTCATCTGTAGCGGCAGTGGGGAGGATGCGGGCTGGGTCAGTGCGATCATGCGGCCCTCCGCTCGATGCGCTCGACTTCGGCGAGCAGCGCGCAAAGAACGCGCTTCGATTGCCGCTCGCCTCGCGCCACGCGCCCGACGTGCGTACGATTCACGCCCAGCTGATTTGCCACGCGCGTCAGCAGGCCGCGGTACTGCAGCGCTTTCTGCAGGCTTGTAGTAGATTTGGTGCGCGCACGGTTAGTGCTCATGGGCACAACGTTATGCCTAACGTTGTGCCCGTGTCAAGAGGAATCTTTTGAAGTTTCCGGAATACGCAAAACTAGTCCGAATCGCGGTCGCCAAATTCGGCACGCAGGCCAAACTTGGCGCAGCCGTCGGAAGGAAAGAAGGCGCCGTCGGCCTTTGGTTCAATGGCCACACGAGGCCCAACGAACAGATACTTCGCAAGCTCGCCGAGCTAGTGCCAGAGCAGGCAGAACTGGCGATTAAGCTGGCTGACGAATATTCGCATCACGCGAGCCGACATAAGAGCGCGGCAGCTGGCTCGGTCGCGCCTGCTCGCCAGGAAAGGCCCCGGGAAATCTCCGCCGAGCAGTGGGAGGAACTTTTGCAGCTCTCTGCGGGCAGCGGGCAGGAAGTCTCCATCTTGCTCGAGCGAGTCATCAAGCTCGGGATTCGCCATTTCGATCCCCACGGAACTGTTCGCCGTGCCGGCCGCGACAAGGATAGAAAAAAATCACACGTCGCTTGAGGCAAGTCCATTGACAGGCACGTCCCCGGATGCTAATTTTTGCCCGTTCGTCGCACCTAAATTCACGGCTATCGCCGCCTGCCCCAGGTGAAGCCCAAGGCCCAGGTGAATATCTATGGCATCCCAGGTCCAGCAGCATCGCCATTTTGCCGAGGTCGTATCTCTCGATAGTCGCACTGCTGCCCGTTTCGTTCACACAGTCTACCAGGAGGAGATGGCGGAGATCGTGGATCGGCGCGCCAGGCTCAGGCAGGAAAAAAGAGAGCTGGACGAGCTGCAGCAGAAGGTGGCCACCGCCATCCGCTGCGGCGCCCGGATAGAGCCCGGTCTCTACTCGGCGGAAATCCTCACCACCACCAAATCGGGCTACAATGTGCCGCCATGCAGCTTCACCCGTCTCATCATAAGGTAACCGCGGCCTTCGCGTTCCTGCCGGCCGCGCTCCTTTTTGCCGCCTCGCTCGCCGCACAAAATCCCCCAGCGGGCGCCGGCGCCATAATCGAGCAATTCAACTTCGCCGGCGGGGTCCAGCTCCGCATCGGACGCGATTCCATGACGGATCGTAAGCTCTGCGTCGCGCAGACGCCCATGACTCGCGGCGTCACGATCAGCTTCATGGGTAAAGCAGTCTTCGTGAATCTGGCTCTCGATGTGCAAGCCGACTACTACCAGCCGGCTGTGCTGCGTCTCGGAGATGCGAAGCCTTTCCAGCTCATCATTCCTCAGCGGCCCCACGTTCTCTTCATTCCGCTCTCGCGCGCGGCTTCCGTCGTCCGCGCGCTCTATTCCCATCAGCGCATCCGCCTGCGCTTCATCGAGTGGCCGGACGGCCGCGTCAACGATGGCGACCTGGCTCTCGGCGATTTCGCCTCCGCCTATGACACGGCCGTGCGGCTATGCCGCTGGCTCCCTTTAAGGATCGCGGCGATCCATCCGAACGTCGATTCCGCCGGCATGAAGGACACCTCGGATTTATCTCAGGCAGATCAAACATTCTTCCCGCTCGAGGGCGGCTGGACGGTTAGCGGCAAGACTGATGGAACATGCGACCTTGATTTTGGCCTGAGTTCGAATTTTGGGCATTTCGACGGAAGACAATTTGTCGCATCGCCATCGCGCTTTATGGATGATGGCGGGCGCCTGCTCCGCGAGCTCGGACGCGAGCCCTCATTTGAGGCCCTGCTCTCAGCCGCGGCGGCCGCGGGTAGTTCTGGGCTGGTCGAGTTTGATGGCGAGGCCTATTCGCTCCTGGGCTTTAGCCAGGCTTTGACCTTTCTCCGCTCCGCCTGTGCCGCGCCTTCCTCCTCTTCCTCGCTTGAACCGGGTTACGTCGAAATGGTGCGGCGCGATCTTTCGCGCAACCTTCGGTCCCTTGTCCTCGGGTCCTTGCCGATCTCCTGCTCGGCTGTGCTAACGATTTCGCGCGACGGGGAGATCCTGGATTTCCGGGTTGAGAAGCCTGACGGCGACCAGCTCTGCATCTCGGCGATCCGCGTGAGCAATCCCCTTCCTTCTCCTGGAACGGCACATTGGAATCGGAATTCGGCGCAGTTCCGCATCACATTTTCATCTGACTAGCTCGCCTATAGGCGAAGAAAAAGCGATGTCCGTTGGATGTCCGCTGGATTTTGGCTCCCTTGGCCGCATGTCCGCTGGATTAGCCTAGTAGAATCAGATCGTTGCGCGCTTCCCTGGCGGGTCTTGGGGGCATGTCCGCTGGATTTTGCGACCGGTTACACAAAACAAAAGACTTAGAGCTTCCATCCAACGGACATTTGCTCATCTACTGACAACGAATGTCGTTAGTGATTTTGTCGCGCCCCGCCTCACTGGCCCCGCGCAACAACAACAAAACTCTCCTACTTACGCGCCACTCGCTTCCTCTCGCCGCGCCTCGCTTCCACTGACACTCATTTCCGCAGACAATACTAAAAGGGATGCGGGCGCGTTTTTCGTAAGTGCGGATTCCAGAGGACTTAGGGGAAGGAACAGAAGCGGATGGCAGCAAAGGGAGGCTAAACTTAACAATGATAGCACAGATGATTACTAGTATGCAAGGATATTCTTGCTATATAGGCTGAACAAGTGAGAAGGCTGGGCGGGGGCGAAGCGAGATCAGGCCGTCGCATGCTCTGGAGGCTCAGGCTTCTGTAAGCCACTGATTTTCATGGCGATTACCCTGCGGCAACTTTCGACGCGAAGACCTTACCTGGCAACTGGTCGTGCGCATAATCGCGTTGTGCGCGTTTTGGATGAGAAACGACCCTGCAACTGCGGCTTCCCTTCGCGCGCGAGGCGAAGGAGGCTCCGAGCTCTTGGCAGTGGCGCTTTTACGATTTCAATGTGTGGAGCGAAAAAAAGCTGTGGAAAAAACTGAGCTACATGCACAGGAATCCAGTGACTCGAAACCTGGTGGAGCATCCCAAGGACTGGCCGTGGAGCAGTCGGTCGCATTACGCGAAGGGAGGGCAGGGGGCTGATCGCTATCGATTCGTTGAAACACCGAACCGGCTCCGGAGAGAATCCGCACCCTTAATCTCGAAGGGTGGGGCAGCCGCACCTCGCTTCGCCTCTAGGAGCCCGCGCCACCGGTCCAAGTTGTTGCTACAAAGACAAGATGCGTTAGGCCGAGTTGGCCGGACAACACGCGGAGAGCGGGTTGCATC
>Ga0209810_1001079_pt1 | contig 45883 bp, 44 predicted proteins | sample Coa_R1_7_FD_187159 | JGI IMG/M metagenome (GOLD analysis project Ga0209810, IMG submission 187159) | Surface soil microbial communities from Centralia Pennsylvania, which are recovering from an underground coalmine fire - Coalmine... | ecosystem: Environmental > Terrestrial > Soil > Unclassified... | reverse complement strand
AGGCCAAAGGCCGAACTTCCGCCACTAGAGCGAGGCCGCTGCGCGACGAAGAGAAGTCATGCGGTCAAACCCGCGAATATCAGAATGATCAAACGTCGCACAATCGGTCCCGTCTCTGCCTTTATCCCGGAGAGAGCAACAAACTCACAACCCCCTCAACACAGGGGGCAGGAGAATCTTTTTCTCTTGACAACTGTCAGCCATATCGGATTCCCGCTTTCGCGGGAATGACGACCCAATCGTAACCGCTTAGACCAAACTGACCTACTACCGACGCGCGCACATGTTCATGTCGAGAACCGACCCATGATGAAACGGCGGTTTCTTCTCCACTTCTTCATCGTTGCCCTCGCTTCGAGGCCTCCCCTGTTTTGCCAGCCGCAGAAAAAGCGATCGCGCCGCGCCCGTTCGGGACCTTCTCCATCGCCGCCTACGACGAAAAGACCGGCGACCTCGGGGTTGCGGTGCCTCCAAGTTCCTCGCCGTCGGCGGCTTCGGCGGGCTGAACGATCGGTTCATCAATCTGCGCGTCGACGATCACGCCCAGCCGGTTCAGGAGTTATCCCGTCTTCTGGCGCTGCATAAGAAGTTTTATCCGAGGAAGTAAGGGCGGGTGGGACACTTGGCGTGGTATCCAGGTTGGCAAAGCATCAGATCGATCTTATAAGATCGGTAAAGCTCGAATCCGGACGCGACTCTCTTCAAATACCACCACCGCGCCGCTTTCAAGGTCGGGGGCTATTTCTGAAAGTTTGTCGATTAAAATATCCGATTGGGTTTGAGGACGGTGGTCCTCCCGACGGAACAGAATCAGTGAGGGTTTAGGCGATCTTCTCAGCGCGAGGATCGTTCCAAAATCGGTGTCTGCAGAAACTAGGATCCGATCTTCAGAAGCGGCACGGTCAAAAATCGTCGGATCCGGGGCCGCCGCCAATCCGATCTCTCGCACATGAATGGCATCATGTCCGGCTTGGCGCAGCCGCTGGGCGATTGCGGGGGAGAGGGCACTGTCGATGAGAAATTTCATGAAGCTCGGGTAATCGGAATCTCACGCTCTCGAACGGCCTCTGCAGCGAATTTCAGCGCTTCTTGAATATCTTCTTTCTGGAGATCGGGGTAGTCCCGCAAAATCTCTTCTTCCTTCATGCCGCTGGCCACCAATCCGACCACCGTGGCGACCGGGATTCGCAATCCGCGAATGCAGGGGACCCCGCCCATCTTGTCGGGTTCTATTGTGATTCTGGAAAATCTCATTGTAACCCTCCGCAACGGAGAGTTTAGCACAGATCCTCCTTTTTTTCAGCGTCTGCTTCGGTCCGATCCCTGTTAAGATGATTTCGGCCAATTTCTCTCCTTCAATTGGCAACAGGCTGCTGCCAAATAATCCACCCCCTTTCCGGGCGCTGGTGGCGGTGGTGTTGAAGGTGGGGCCGTCTGCGCCGGAGTATGCCGGCAAAATGGATTTTTACTTGAACCTGCCCAACGAAAAAGAGCGCGCCTCCCGACGACCGCCCCTCCATCGGGATCATCCTCTGCTTGGTCGTTCCCCATTCGTAATTTATTATCCGTTATGCTACACTTTCGTTCTGCACAAACCTGTACAGCACCCTCGTAAAATAACACCTTCAGGGTATCGCCATGGGCATCGATGAGCTGCTGAAAAGTAAACGGAGCGAGATTCTTCGAATCGCCTCCCGCCACGGCGCAAAAAACCTCCGGGTCTTCGGCTCCGTCGCCCGGGGCGAGGCGGGGCCGGAGAGCGATGTCGATTTTCTGGTTGAATTAGAGCCTGGGAGAAGTCTTCTTGATTTAGGGGGCCTCCTGATGGACCTGGAAGCACTTTTGGGCCGCCCGGTCGATGTCGTTACCAAAGGCGGGCTGCGGGAGCGCTTTTGTGAACGGATCCTTCGTGAGGCCATTCCGCTGTGAGAGATCCCAGAGAGCGCCTGTTAGACATTCGGGAGGCAATTCAGCGACCTGAAGCCGATCTATTTTCTTGAACTTTTCCTTCCGATTATCTATATTAAGCCATTCGTTCCATCCCCCAGAGAAATACCAGGAGCGGCAAATCCCATTATGACGAAACCTGAAGAGCAGGCGCGTCAGCGGATCGACGCCACTTTGAGGGCCGCGGGATGGTTGGTGCAACGCCGCGATCAGGTCAACCTACATGCGGGCCGGGGCATCGCGGTCCAAGAATTTCCTTTGGCTTCGGGTTATGGATTTGCCGATTATCTTCTATATGTCGACGGGAAAGCGGCTGGAGTGATCGAGGCAAAGAAAGAAGGGAGCACTCTTACCGGTGTTGAAGTTCAATCCGCGAAATATAGCGAGGGTCTTCCGGCTGGATTGCCCGCGTATCGGCGACCGCTACCATTTCTTTACCAAAGCACCGGCATCGAGACCCATTTCACGAACGGTCTCGACCCGCAGCCACGATCTCGCCCAACCTTCGCTTTTCATAGACCGGAGACGCTGGCCGCATGGCTGACCCAGGAGAAAAAAGATTCGCTTCAGGAGCGGGCCCGGTTGGGGGGAGCGAGCTTAGCTGCCGATCCCGCTGCAGCCGAACAGATCGAGACCTTTCTCTCTCGAGTTCAGGAGATGCCATCCCTGATTACCGATGGCCTCTGGCCGGCGCAGATCAAGGCGATTGAGAATCTGGAGCGCTCGCTTCAGGAAAATCGCCCCCGCGCCCTCATCCAGATGGCGACCGGCTCCGGCAAAACCTTCACCGCCATCACCTTTATCTACCGGCTCATCAAGTTTGCAGGGGCGCGGCGGATCCTCTTCCTGGTCGATCGGGGCAACCTCGGCGACCAGACCCTCAAAGAGTTCCAGCAGTATATCTCGCCATACAACAACTATAAATTCAACGAGGAGTATAACGTCCAGCGGCTGACCAGCAACACCCTCGACACCACCGCCCGCGTCTGCATCAGCACCATTCAACGCCTCTACTCGATGTTGAAAGGGAGAGAACTTCCGGACGATTTGGAGGAGACCACCATCGTTGGGCTGGAGCAGGTCTACAAGAAACCGGAGCCGATCGAATACAATCCGGCGATCCCCATCGAGACGTTCGACATCATCGTTACCGACGAATGCCATCGGTCGATCTACAACCTGTGGGCGCAGGTCCTCGAATATTTCGACGCCTACCTCATCGGCCTCACCGCCACGCCGAACAAGCAGACCTTCGGCTTCTTCCATCAGAATCTCGTGATGGAGTATCCCCACGAGCAGGCGGTCGCCGATGGGGTCAACGTCAACTACGATGTCTACCGCATTCGCACCGCGATCACCTCGGCGGGGTCGAAGGTGGAAGCGGGCTATTATGTCGAGAAGCGCGAGCGCGAGACTCGCAAGACCCGGTGGGAGCAGCTGGAGGATGACTTCTCCTACAATCCCGACCAGCTCGACCGCGACGTGGTCGCCCCCGATCAGATCCGGACAATCGTCAAAGCTTTCAAGGAAAAGCTCTTCACTGAGATCTTCCCCGGCCGGACCGAAGTTCCGAAGACACTGATCTTCGCCAAGGATGACAACCACGCCGAGGAGATCGTGAAGATCATCCGCGAAGAGTTCGGCAAGGGGAATGACTTCGCCCAGAAGATCACCTACCGGACGACGGGCGAGACGCCGAAAAATCTCATCAAGGCCTTCCGAATCAGCCATCAGCCCCGGATTGCCGTGACGGTGGATATGATCGCCACCGGCACCGACATCAAGCCGGTAGAAATCGTCTTCTTCTTTCGTGCGGTGAAGTCCCGCTCCTTTTTCGAGCAGATGAAGGGGCGCGGCGTCCGGATCATTTCGCCCGACGAGTTGAAGCAGGTCACGCCGGATGCGACGATCAAAGATCACTTCGTGATCGTCGATGCGGTCGGGGTCTGCGAGCAGGACAAGACCGATTCGCGGCCGATGGAGAAGAAGCCGAGCGTCTCGTTCGAGAAGCTCCTCCAGGCGGTCGCCTTTGGCAATACCGAGGAGGATGTTCTCACCAGCATCGCCGCGCGCCTCGCTCGGATGGAGCATCGCCTCAGCGTCGAAGATCAAAAACAGATTGCGAAGGCGAGCGGCGGCCTCACGGTCCAAGCGCTCAGCCATCGGCTGGTTGAGGCGGTTGATCCCGATCGCCACATCGAACAGGCGCGGATCGATTGCGGTCTTTCCGCCGACCAACCGCCTGATGAAGAAGCGGTCCGCACGGCGGCGGAGCGGCTTCTCAAAGAGGCGGTCCAACCTTTCTACGATCCGAAGCTCCGGGGGTTGCTGGTCGAGATTAAAAAGAAAAACGAGATCACGATCGATCACGTGAGCCAGGATAAGGTGATTGAAGCCGGGTTCTCTCTAGCGGCGCTCGATCGGGCCAAAGGGATCGTCCAGAGTTTTGAGAAGTTCATCCAAGAGCACAAAGACGAAATCACCGCCCTGCAAATTCTCTACAGCAAACCGTATAAACAGCGCCTTACCTTCGAGGCGATCAAGGAACTCGCCGACGCGATTGAGAAGCCGCCCTATCTCTGGAATGAATCGCAGCTCTGGCAGGCGTATGCCGCGTTGGAGAAATCGAGGGTAAAAGGGGCGAGCGGCAAGCGCATTCTCACCGATCTTGTCTCCCTGGTCCGCTTCGCTATTCATCAGGAGAGCGAGCTTGTGCCATTCCCGGAGCGGGTCGATGCCAACTTCAATGCCTGGATGGCGAGTCAGGAGCATGGCGGGAAGAAGTTCACGGCGGAGCAGCGGCACTGGCTGGAGATGATTCGGGACCACATTGCTGCGAACCTGAGCATCGAGAGGGAGGATTTTGATTATGCGCCCTTTGCGCAAGAGGGCGGATTAGGGAAGATCTATCAGGTGTTTGGTGACGAGTTGAATACGATCATCGAAGAATTGAATGGGGTGTTGGCGGCGTGAATAAAATTTTGAGTACTCCACAATCGTGGCAGGTGAAAAGCCTCGGAGACCTAAGCGCTCTTATCCAATATGGATATACCGCTAAAGCCCAGGGAGCTAAGGTCGGCCCCAAGTTTTTGAGGATTACTGATATTCAAGATAATTCCGTTAAGTGGCAAGATGTTCCGTTTTGTTTTATAGACGACAGAGAGAAAGCCAAATATTTATTGGACGAGGGTGACCTACTCTTTGCCAGAACAGGTGCGACTGTCGGAAAGAGTTTTCTCATAAAAGGTGTAATACCTGAGTCAGTCTTTGCCTCATATCTCATCCGTGTTCGTCTTCAACAGAGCGTCGATCCGAAATACATCGCCTATTTTTTTAAGTCTCCTGATTATTGGAGTCAGATTAGTGAAAGCCAATCCGGTATTGGGCAGCCTAATGTAAACGGGACGAAGCTCGCGCAGATTCAGATCCCTGTTGCACCTTTGCCTCAACAAAAAAGCATCGTCGCGGAGATTGAAAAGCAATTCTCCCGCCTCGATGAAGCAGTCGCCAACCTCAAGCGGGTCAAGGCCAATCTCAAGCGCTACAAAGCCGCCGTCCTCAAAGCCGCCGTCGAAGGCAAACTCACCGAGCAGTGGCGCAAAGAGCACCCGAATGTGGAACCAGCGAGCAAACTGCTGGAACGTATTCTTGCGGAGCGGCGGGCGAAATGGAAGGGAAAAGAGAGAAGCAAAGAACCCAACCCGCCGAATTTTTCAGGATTTCCAAAATCGCCTAAAGGTTGGGTGTGGACGACCGTAGGTCATCTTGCAGATGTTCAACTCGGGAAGATGCTCGACAAGAATAAACAGCGGACAGGGAGGTTCCTCCGTTATTTGCGCAATGTAAACGTTCGGTGGGGCTCGTTTGCAACGGATGACTTGCTCGAAATGTTTTTTAAAGACGAGGAGCTTGAGCGGTATGGTTTACGGGCGGGTGATGTTCTTGTATGCGAGGGTGGTGAACCAGGTCGTGCTGCGGTGTGGGACGGGCGCATACCCGATATGAAATATCAGAAGGCTTTGCATCGAGTCCGCTTTCACAGTGGGTTTGAACCGAAGCTTTTCGTTTTTGTTCTTGAACACTATGCCAAATCTGGCACCCTGGAAACACTATTCACTGGGAGCACGATAAACCACCTCACGCGAGAATCAATTCTACAGCTTGCGGTCCCACTCCCACCTGTCCCTGAACAGCGCATGATTTTGGATGAGGTGGAGCGCCGATTGAGCATGATGGATGAGTTAGAAAAGGAAGTCATGAGCAATCTCCAGCGTGCCGAACGCCTCCGTCAGTCTATTTTAGGCTTCGCCTTCTCCGGCAAGCTTGTTCAGCAGAATGCCGATGCCGAGTCGGGCGCGTGGCCGGATTTGCCTTTAGCGGCCGAGGCGCAGGGCATTTATAAAAACAAAAAGTGAGCGCTTCGATAAACATGGATCAAGGAATTCTCCGCGCATGACGACGAAATCGAAATCTCCGCTCTACCGGCGCATCCGCCAAATCTTGGAATCGGCGCAGGCCCGTGTGGCTCGGACCGTCAATACCACGCAGGTCGTGGCGAACCGGCTCATCGGACTGGAAATTGTGGAGGAGGAGCAGAGGGGGCGGAGGCGGGCCGGGTACGGCGAGCGGCTGCTGCGCGATTTGGCGGAGGCGTTGCAAAAGGAATACGGTTTGGGCTATGGCCTGACGAACCTGAAGTTATTCAAAAAATTCTATCTCGAATATCCCGGGCTGACCGGCATTCAAAAAGGTCACGCAGTGCGTGACTTTTTTATCCTCGGCCCGACTCCGGAAACTTCCGGAAAAGGTCACGCGGCGCGCGACCTTTTATCGACGCCGGCCGCGATTTCTCCCGCCCAAAGCAATAAGTCTTGGCAACCCGGTGTTCTTCATGCAAATCTTTCCTGGACCCATTATCGGACGTTGCTCCGCGTGGAAAAACCGGAGGCCCGCGCGTTCTATGAGATTGAGTCCCTTAAGAACAACTGGTCGGCGCGAGAACTGGAGCGGCAGATCAACAGCCTGCTGTATGAGCGGCTAGCGCTGAGCAAGAACAAAAAGGGGCTATTGAAATTGGCGACGAAGGGCCATGACGTTCAACGGCCCGCGGATGTCTTCAAAGATCCGATCGTCATCGAGTTCTTGGGACTTCCGGAGTCATCCAAGCTCGTGGAAACGGATCTGGAAAGCGCCTTGATCGATAACCTCCAAACGTTCCTGCTCGAATTGGGGAAGGGGTTTGCGTTTGTCGCCCGCCAGGAAAGGCTGACATTGGACGGCGATCATTTCTACATCGACCTGGTTTTCTATCACACGGTTCTCAAGTGCTATGTGATGATTGACCTCAAGACAGGCAAGCTGACGCATCAGGACCTCGGCCAGCTGCAACTCTATGTGAATTATTACGACCGCGAACGCAGAACCCCAGGAGACAACCCGACGTTGGGGTTGATTCTCTGCGCGGACAAGAACGACGCCGTCGTCAAATACACGCTGGGGCCGGAGCAGGAGAAGACGATCTTCGCCAGCCGCTATAAATTGTATCTGCCGACGGAAGCGGAACTGAAGGCCGAGATTCGGCGGGAGCTTAAAGTATTGCACCGGGAAAGAGACCGATCATGACTTCATCCGCCATTGTCCAAAAGCTCTGGAACTATTGCAACGTCCTACGCGACGACGGGATGAGCTACGGCGATTACGTGGAGCAGTTGACCTACCTCCTCTTCCTCAAAATGGCCGATGAGCGGACGAGGCCTCCCTATCATCAGCCGAGCCCGATCCCGGAAGAGTATGGCTGGCCGAGCCTGCTCAAGAAGGACGGAGACGATCTGTTTGATCATTATCGCCGTCTGCTCGAAGTCCTTGGCAAAGAGAAGGGCCTGCTGGGGCTGATCTTCGGAAAATCCCAAAACAAGTTCCAAACCCCCGCGCGTCTGGAGCGGCTCATCAAGGATCTGATCGATCGGGAGAACTGGTCGGCGATGAGCGCCGACGTGAAAGGAGACGCCTACGAAGGGCTGCTGGAGAAAAATGCGCAGGACATCAAATCGGGAGCCGGTCAATATTTCACCCCGAGGGCGCTGATCCAGGGAATGGTCGAGGCGATTGCGCCCCAGCCGGGCGAGACGATCTGCGATCCGGCGTGCGGCACCGGCGGGTTCCTGCTGGCAGCGCATAATTACCTGCTTCATCACAATCCCAACCTCACGAAGACAGAGAAGAAAAAACTTAAAGGAGAGATCTTCAAAGGTTGGGAAATCGTCCACGGCGCGGCGCGGGTCTGCGCGATGAACCTGCTCCTTCACGGCATCGGAAGTGATCAGAACATGCCGATTGTCGTCGGCGATGCGTTGGCGAAGGATCCAGGGGAGCGCTTCAATATTGTCCTCACCAATCCTCCCTTCGGAAAGAAAAGCAGCATCACGGTGGTCGGCGCGGAGGGGGAAGTCTCCAAGGAAAAAGAAACGTACGAACGGGATGACTTTTGGGCGACGACCTCCAACAAGCAACTCAACTTCCTCCAGCATGTAAAGTCGCTTCTCAAGCAAAACGGACGCGCCGCGATCGTCGTTCCCGATAATGTGTTGTTTGAAGGGGGTGCCGGCGAGACGATCCGTCGCAAGCTGCTCCACGAGTGCGAGGTCCACACGCTGCTGCGCCTCCCCACCGGTCTTTTCTATGCTCAAGGGGTGAAAGCGAATGTCCTCTTCTTCGACAAGAAGCCCGGAAGCGAAACGCCCTGGACAAAAAAGCTCTGGATCTATGATCTGCGGACCAACATGCACTTCACTCTCAAGGCCAATCCGCTGAAGCGTGAAGACCTAGACGAATTCATCACCTGCTACAACCCGAAGAACCGCCACCAGCGCAAGCCGACCTGGTCTGAGAAGAATCCCAACGGCCGCTGGCGCGCCTACGGCTATGACGAGCTCGTCAGCCGCGACAAGGCGAGCCTCGACATCTTCTGGCTCAAAGACGAAAGCCTCGAAGCCTCCGAAAACCTCCCCGAACCGGGCGTGATCGCGCAAGAGATTGTCGAAGATCTTGAAGCGGCATTGGAGCAGTTTCGGCTGATCACGACCGACTTAAACGGCGAAGCTATTGCGGAAGGGTCGAAATGAAAAAGTGATCCTGCCGAGCTTAGCGTTATACGCAGTTCTGTTTTACACTGCATATACTAAAAAAAGGCGATGAGGGTAATCTTCAGACCTCAAAAGATCAAAGGACAAAACCACTCTCAACTCAGCCAAACGATGAAGCTACCCAAACAATTCGGTTTAAAGAGAGCGTTTCCGCCAAATGTGCCGCAACTCAGGGCTTCTTTAGTGGCAGCACGTCTCTCAGGTCAGCCAATGAAATCTGCCAGGGAGCTTTTTGAAGTATTGGCGGCCGTGACTTGGGCTAAACTAAAGCTGGCTGATTCGATAGTTTCCTCACTGTCTGAAGAGACGATAACAGAAAACAATCTATTTGAAATTGTATTGGCCCAGATCCCCTAAAGCAAAGAAGACATTTATAGCCCTGCACAAAGACCGGAGAGCTTTACCTTGGCGTTGCTTGGTTGCATGTCCTTATATTATTGAGAAAGATACCAAAACGCATTAGAATCGGATAACTGGCATCCATTAGCAAGTGCCGGCTTTTTCCCGGAGCGCCATCGCGAGCTCCCTGCTGCCCTTCGATGGGAAGGGGACGAGATCATCAATCTACCTGATCATTTATATGATAATGAACTCGGTGCATATCCCCTTCGAGTTGTTGTGGTAGAAACTGATTCTGAGTAAATGTTTGTTCTTAACAGAGACCTAAATGAGATTCTGGATACAAGGGAATGTACCCCTCCTGGATCGCCGGCATCGATGGTTTCCGTCGTGGATGGTTCGTTGTCTTGGTGAACCACGCGCAAGGCCGCGTCATCGAAACCCGCCATCACGTCTGCTCCTCGTTTAAAGAGATCTTTAAGCCTTCCCCGCCGAGTTTTGGAGTGAGAGAATGGTTTCTCCCTTGACCCTTCGCAACCATGCTATACTTCAACGGAAGTGATTTTAGATGCACCGATATGCACCAGCACATAAACCTAAGATAAGAAAATACTTGGAGACCGGATAAATGGTCATGACGGATCGAATCGAGATCAATCCAAAAATCATGTTAGGCAAGCCGGTGATTCGAGGAACACGGATCACCGTAGAGCTCATCCTGCGTAAACTCAGCGAGGGGGCCACTGAGGCCGATCTGCTTGACGCATACCCGAAACTGGCGCGCGAGGATATCCAGGCGGCGGTCGGCTATGCGGCGGATACCCTGGCGCATGAGGAAACGATTTTCCTGGACAAACCGAAACGGACGGCCCGGAAATAAGGAATGCGCTTTCTGGCAGATGAAAGCTGCGACTTTATCGTCGTTCGCGCGTTGCGTGCGGCCGGTCATGACGTATCGGCCGTTTCTGAAATTTCTCCCGGTGCCGACGATACGACCGTGATCGACCTTGCCCTCCATGAGAAGAGGATTTTACTGACAGAGGATAAAGATTTCGGTCAACTCGTTTATGCGAATCGTCGACAAACGAGTGGTGTCCTCTTTCTGAGGTATCCAATCTCAGCCCGCCGGAAAATTTCAAGTGAGGTCGTGAAGCTCATCAACCGCCGGGGAGAAAAACTGATCGGATGTTTCGTTGTGGTTCAACCCGGCCGCATTCGAATCAGTCGAACGCAATAGAGAAAAGGGAGGAGAGTCTGGTTCTGAATGAACTCCGCCTGGATCGCCGGCATCGATGGTTTCCGTCGTGGATGGTTCGCCGTCCTGGTGCACCACGCGCAAGGCCGCGTGATCGAAACATGTCATCAAATCTGCTGCTCCTTAATATTAAGAGTTGGAATGAAAAAACATGTTAAGAGAGAGTAGCAGATTTCTAGCATAAGAATGAGTATAATAATTGAGATAGAATGAACACTCGTAAAGTTGATGACTAGAAAAATGTGAGAAATGAGCAAACTGTTTAGCAGTAAGCGAAATTCGTGCCTAACGGATCTCCCCTTTGGGACCATAGGCGAGCATGAGTAAGACGACTGAAGAAATCTTGAAAAAACTGAAAACCTCCCTCCATCAGCTGTATGGACAGCGGCTAAGAGGATTATACCTTTATGGCTCTTTTGCCCGAGGTGAAGAGAGGAGTGGCTCTGACCTCGATGTGGCAATGATTCTGGAGAGCTTTGATCGGCCTTGGACGGAAATCCAGCGGACCAGCAAATTGGTCTCAGCCCTTTCCCTGGAGTATGGGCTCACGGTATCACTGATCCCGCTTCGCCTCTCAGATTGGTCTCTCAATCAACGGCCTCTCATCCGTAGTATCCATCGCGAAGGTGTCGCTGTCCAATGAGGGAAGCAACGAAGGCCTTCCTAGATAAAGCCCAAGACAACATTGAAGCCTGCGAAGCGCTTATTGGGTTAGGCCATTTTGATATTGCAGCGTCAAGAGCTTATTATGCGATGTTCTATGCAGCCTCGGCCCTGCTGATCGAAGAGGGGGAGGAGCATGCCTCTCATGGAGCGGTACAAGGTGCGTTCGGTCGGTTATATGCCAAAAGTGGACGCCTCGATCCGAAATTCCATCGATATCTCATTGACGCTTACCGGGAGAGACAAGCGGCCGATTATGACGCCCCTGCTGAAGTCGGCGCCGAAGAAGCAAAAATTCTTTTGAACCAAGCGAAGGAATTTCTCTCAGCCATAGAAGGGTTACTGGGTCATCGATAGGATCAAATCGACACTTGGTTCATGGGAGGCGAAAGGCCTCACGGATCCAAAACCGAAACAGTACCTTCCAATGAACCCCTCCTGGATCGCCGGCATCGATGGTTTCCGTCATGGATGGTTCGCCGTTCTGGTGAACCACGCGCAGGGCCGCGTCATCGAAACCGGCCATCACCTCTGCGCCTCGTTTAAAGAAGTCTTAAATCTCACCCCCGCACCGAAAGTGATCGCCATCGACATTCCCATCGGCCTGTTGGACGCGCCGGAGGTCGGAGGCCGGGAATGCGACCGGGAGGCAAGACGCCTTCTGAAGCGCCCCCGCACCAGCAGCGTCTTCTCACCGCCGATCCGGAAATATCTTCCAGCCCAGACCCATTCCGAAGCTCCTGGAATATCGATACAGACTTTTGGTATTCTTCCCAAGATTGAAGATTCCCCGCAGCTTACTGCGGGGAATCTTCGACCCGAAAGGATCGAAGGACTCGATTTGTATTCGCGCGTCTAACCTCCGAGCAAGCTGCGAGGAATGCAACGCGCGTGCGTGTTCGCGAGGTGGACGAGCAGATGACCCCGGAATTACAGGGTCGAGTCCACGAGGCGCATCCCGAGCTGAGTTTTTATCACCTGGCCGGACGGGCGATGCGACACAATAAGAAGAAGCCAGAGGGCCGAGAGGAAAGACTCCATGCGTTATCCAAAACCTTCCCCAATATTCGGAAGGAAGTGTGTAGCAGTCAGCTAAAAGTCCCATACGACGACATGATCGATGCCTACGCCGCCGCCTGGACCGCCATGCGGATCGAGAATGGAACGGCAAAGCGTTTTCCCGAAAATCCACCCGTCGATTCGAAAAAGCTATGAATGGAGAATTGGTCTTGATCGCAGGAGGAATAAACGGAATGCTCAATAAGATAATTCGTGGCCGGGGTGAGGTCTTGCAATGCAACATGCTCCGCCGGCAAGCGGGGGAGAGAATTTGGCAAGAGCGCATTCTCCAGAGCGCATTCTCCAGGTTGACTCTCTTAAATCAACATGTTAGATTGAACGGATTGTTTTGGGTTGAAGTCTATATCCATGCTCGATGTCAAGCTGCTCAGAGAAAATTTAGACGAGGTCAAACGGAGACTCGCCGACCGTCAGGTGGAGATTTCATTTGACGCCTGGGCGGAGTCGGATCAGCGGCAGCGGGCGCTGAAATCGCAGATCGAGAGCCTCAAGGCGAAAAAGAATCAGGCGAACGAGGAGATTGCCCGTTTCAAGCGGGAGAAAAAGCCGGTCGATCCGATTTTACAGGAGATGAAGCAGGTTGCCGAGCAGATCGAGCAGCTCGAAGGGGAGCTGAAAAAAAGCCAGGAAGAGATCGGCCCCTTTTTGCTGCGGCTTCCGAATCTACCCCATCCGTCGGTCCCCGTCGGAAAAGATGAGCGGGACAATCAGGAAGTCCGCCGCTGGGGAGCGCCGACGGCCTTTTTATTCAAGCCGAAGCCCCACTGGGAGATCGGAGAGGCGCTCGGCATCCTCGACTTTGAGCGGGGGGCGAAAATCACCGGAGCGCGCTTTACCCTCTACAAGGGGGCCGCGGCGCGGTTGGAGCGGGCGCTGATTAATTTTATGCTCGATCTCCACACGAAAGAGCACGGCTACCAAGAGGTGCTCCCGCCGTTCATCGTGAATCGGGAGAGCATGACCGGGACGGGGCAGCTCCCGAAGTTTGAGGAAGACCTCTTCCGCTTGAAGGATGAAGATTATTTTCTGATCCCGACCGCGGAGGTGCCGGTGACAAATATCTACCGGGGCGAGATCCTCCCCGAGGCGCAGCTTCCGATTTCGTATACGGCATATACCCCCTGTTTTCGAAGAGAGGCCGGTTCCTACGGCAAGGACACACGCGGTTTGATCCGGCAGCATCAATTTAATAAGGTGGAGCTGGTCAAGTTCACCAAACCGGATGATTCATACGAGCATCTGGAGCGGCTTTTGAAGGATGCCGAGGCGGTCTTGCAGCGTCTCGGACTTCCATATCGGGTGATGGCCCTCTCGACCGGCGACATGGGGTTTGCCGCGGCGAAGACTTATGATATCGAGGTTTGGGTTCCCTCCCAGCAGATGTATCGAGAGATCTCCTCGTGCAGCAACTTTGAGGCATTTCAGGCGCGCCGCGCCGAGATCCGTTATCGAACCGCCGGCGGCAAGGTCCAGTATGTTCATACCCTCAACGGCTCGGGCCTGGCGGTGGGGCGGACCCTGGTGGCAATCCTCGAAAACTACCAGCAGGAAGACGGCTCGGTCGTGATTCCCGAGGTGCTGCGTCCTTTTATGGATGGGCTATCGAAGATCAAAAAGGGGAAAGCGTCCTAAGCGTCGGATGGTTTAAAAGGCGAGGAACAGGCTTTGCCTGTCCGAGCCGCGGGTGTGGGGCATCGTATGAGTCACCCCAAAAAGCAGGCTTTTTGGGGACCCCGACGATATCACCCATACAAAAAGTAAATTGGGGTCCCCAACGGGCCTGACCGTTGGGGCAAATCGGAGGACCTTTCTTCTTCCGTTGCCGCACGGGCCCCACATATAATGGAGAGGTGGCCGAGCGGCTGAAGGCAACGGTTTGCTAAACCGTCATAGGGGCTTAAACCTCTATCCAGGGTTCAAATCCCTGCCTCTCCGCCAAATTCCCCAGGCGAAATTGGGGATGTTTTCGTTAAGGAGTTTTATGAAACAAAAAGCAACGACTGTTCTTCTCGTGACCGTCCTTCTCTTTGCCGCGTGCAACAAGAAGGAATCGAATTATATGGGAGAAGCTTCCGGGCCACCGGCTCCGCAACCCCAACAGGCGCAGCAGACGCAGAGGAGTCAGCATCCGACAACCGAGCGGCCTTCCGACGTTCCCGATCTGAGCAATGCTCAGATTGTGGTGCCCGACATGGTGAAGGGGAAGTGGAAGGCGGTGAAATTGATGGTGGAAGATAAACAGTCCCATCAAATCACGGAGCATACCGTCGATATCGGCACGGAATATACCCTTCCGGGCTCAGAGGTAAAAATAAAGGTCGGCGAGTTTCTTCCCGACCTGATCATTCAGGGGACGGTCTTCACCTCGGTCTCAAACGAGTTGAAGAACCCCGCGGTTCGCGTGATCATTTCGGAGAATGGAAAGGAGCTGTTTAAAGGCTGGCTCTTCTCTCTCTTTCCGACGATGCATCCATTCCAACATCCCCGCTTCGCCGTCACCCTCAAGGATGTGGTTTCAGCCTAAGATCCCCCGTCGCGCCCGTAGCTCAGCTGGATAGAGCACTTGACTACGAATCAAGGGGTCGGGAGTTCAAATCTCTCCGGGCGCACCATCCTTTTCAACGGCTAGAAGATTGGCCGGTCGGGTCATTCTCAAATTGTGCAAATTTGTGATAAAACGCGCTCTCCGATGGCGATCTACTGCGCTCAGGTGTGGCTGGGTTGGAACTCAGAGCGATTGCCAAGCGATAGAAAACGATAATCCATTCAGAAAAAAGATCCACGAAATTCTAGATGGCAAAGGAATGACCTGACCTTGTCGATGAAAAGACCGGCTCGGGCAAGAATCGATTCAGCCATTCCTCAGCCGGACATTTGTTTTTTACGATTTAGTCGAGGATAAAACAGGTAAGATGTTTTTAAAAGCATGGATCGAGAGGGCTCTTTCATGGAGAATATGAATCGAATGATCTCCAAGACAAAACAGGTCGCGCATCCTATTTTGTGACGGATGGAGCGGGGCCGTTATCCACGGCTCGGTTCTCCACCACCTCCACGGTTCAGCGTTCCCAAAGGAGATCCGGCCGCGACGACCCGGTCCCGTCCCGCGGCCTTCGCCTGGTAGAGGGCCTGGTCGGCGGCCCGCAAGAGAATTTCTCCCGTTGAACCATGGTCGGGGAAAACCGCCACGCCGAGCGAGAGGTTAATACCGCCGAGGGAGCGGCCTTGATAACGGACATCGAGCGCTTTGACCCCCTCGCGTAAACGCTCCGCTTTCAGCAATGCATTTTCCAAAGAGGTTCCGGGAAGAATGACCGAAAATTCTTCTCCGCCGTAGCGACAGGGGGTGTCCCCGCCGCGCAGACTTTTCTCGAGGAACCGTCCCAACTCGCTCAGTACCGCGTCACCCGCCTCATGGCCGTAGGTATCATTATATTGCTTAAACCGATCGATATCGATCATGAGGACCCCGATCTGCTGCCCGGTTCGATCGGCTCGGCTGATCTCCTGCTTCAATGTCTCTTCCAGATAACGGCGGTTGAAGAGCCCGGTCAACGGATCACGGATCGCCTGGTTGCGCAACGTCTCTCGAAGCCGGAGGTTTGACAGAGAGAGGGCGATCTGCTCGGCAACGGTGACCGCCAACTCCTGTTTGGTCCTCTTCAGCGACGCTTCTTCTTCCCCGGTCCGGTCCGGCTTGTCGGAAACCGGCGTCAACAGCTGTAAGACCCCGAGCACATCGTTCTGAGCGATCATCGGAATGCAGACCGACCCCGACCGGAGGGACGGTTCGACATGCCGGCACGCGAGCCCCGATCCGACGTTCTCCACACGATGGAGCTGCCCCCGCCGGAGCGCCCAACAATCATCGGGCGGGAAAGGCGCTCCGTTGGAGGGGACGGTTCCCCAGGCGGAGATCAACTCCACCATGTTCCGAGAAGCCATTAAAAGGTAGAGCGCGCCAGACTCGCCGGGGAAGAGCTGCCGGAGAAATTGGGCAATGATATCGTCCGCCTCCTGGAGGGTACGACAGGTCTGGAAGAGCTCCCCCATTTCACTGAGCAGGGTCATCTCCCGTTTGCGCGCCTCCAACTCGGCGACCAATCCGGTCAGCTTTGCGTTGGCCCGCTCCATCGCCCGTTCGGCTTTCTTGCGGTCGATCGTCTCCCGATTAAAGAGATAGAAGACGATGAAGAAAATCATCAAACCGATGAATCCATCAACGACCAAGGCCAAGGTTGTTTTTTGAATCTCTGCTTTGGACCGCTCCTCCCGAGAAATGAGGAGCCTATTCTCCTCCCCCTTCATCTCGGAAATGACGGCTCGGGCGGCATCCATCTCTTTCTGCCCGACGCCTCCAGCAATCGCCTGCATCGCCGCCTCGGCTCCTTGTCGCCTCCGCAATTCAATCACCTCTTCGAGCGTATTGACCTTTTGTAAGAGGAGCGGCTGAAGAAGGTCAAAACGCCGTTGCTGACTGGGATTGTCCGACGTCAATTCTCGAACATCTCGAAAGAGCGGATCGATCTGGCTTATCGCCGTCCGATAGGACGCCAGGAACCTCTCCGCTCCGGTAATAATATAGCCGCGTTGACTTATCTCGGCCTCTTTTAATGTCGATATTAGCTCTTCGAGCTTCTCCAGGACCTGTCTCGTGTGAGCAACCCACTCCGCGCTTTCGGATGATCTGACCGTACTCCGATAGGAAATCGCAGTCGTCACAATGAACAACAAGACAGCCAGTCCCAACCCGATATTGATCCGACTTTGACCTGAGTCTTTCATGGTATGACCTTTTGTCGGCCGCCGATTCGGTGCGACCTTCGTTTGCCGGGCGCTTCAGGGCGAAGCGCGAAACAGGTTTAAGAAAACCGGGCAATTCAAAGCAACAAATAAGCCAATTATACCAAATGGGTCTGCCCACCATTGGAATTGGTCTGAAAATGAAAATTACCGCTAAAGACTTAATGTGGATTTACATCGACAAAGAGCTGCAATTTCTCAAGACTCAAAAAGCCGGGAATTGATCCTGTGGGTGGCGAATTCTTAATTTATGCGGCGATTGGCATTTGGAATCGTCCCCGACAAGGCGACCTTCAGAGGGAAGAATTGGCTCTCTCCTTATTAATAAGAGTTCATTGACAGGATTGTATTCTGTGATACATTTTCCCTGATGTTCCAGAAGGGTATAAGAGTAAAGAGCACCCGAACCGGTTTTGATCGGTCACGCTCCTCCTGATTTCTGCAGGAAAAACGCCAAAGCGCGGAGGTTATTTTGCAAAAAAAAGGAAAAGCCGTGACTGGGGGGAAGAACCGAAAGGGATTCTCCCAGAAAAAAGGTTCCAGGCCCAGTCCCCATACGGATTCAGTGTGTGAAAAAGGGGCCGCGTGGAGTAAAACGAAAGCGCAAGGCCTCCATCTCTGCGGTGAATGCGAAGAAAAAGATCGACAGCTTCATCTGCTCCAGCAAAGCTTGGATCGGAATAAAGCCGAATTGGATTCGTTTGTCTATCGAGTCTCTCATGATCTGAAAGCGCCCGTCGTCTCTCTTTATGGAATGGCGTCGGTGCTTCTGGAGGATTATGGCGCCCGACTCGATGAACATGGCAATCACTATCTTCAGCGCATCATGGCGAATGCCGGCATGATCGAACGACTCATTGAAGATCTTCTCACTTATTCCAGGGTGGGAAGATCGGTGCTGGTCCCGGAGCGCCTCCAGGCAGAATCGGTTGTGCGAAACGTCTTGAATCAATGTTCAGGAGAGATAAAGGAAAAGAAGATTCAGGTGGAGGCTCATTCCCCCCTTCCGGAATTGACATTTGATCGGGCGCGGCTTGAGCAGATTTTTTTGAACCTGATCACCAATGCAATTCGTTTTATGGGAGATCAATCCCATCCGACGATCGAGATCGGCGGATCGGAGGACGATCGGTCAACCACATTCTACGTCCGAGATAACGGCATTGGAATCGATCCTCAATATCACGAGGTCATTTTTAAAGTGTTCGAGCGCCTCAAGGAGGTGGAGGTCGGAGGAACGGGGATGGGGTTGGCTCTGGTCAAGAAAATCATTGATCTGGTGGGGGGGCGAATCTGGGTGGAATCAAAAAAAGGGGAGGGGGCCACCTTTTTCTTCAGTCTTCCGAAATAATTGATGAAGCGACAATCCGTTCGAATAAATCCAATCCGGCCTGTATCCCTTTTTAGGATGCACAGTGAGGAGATAAATGCATGGAGGCGATGGATATTCTCTTGGTCGAAGATAATCCGGATCATGCCGAGTTGACGCGGCGTGCCTTGGAAAACGGAAATGTGGTCAACAAGGTGACTTGGGTCAAGGATGGTCAAGAAGCGCTCGACTGTCTTTTTCGAAAGGGTCCCTATGCAGCGGCGGCGCGCCCCGGTCTGATTCTCCTCGATATCAATCTCCCCAAAGTCAGCGGGGTGGAAGTGTTAAAAAAAATTAAGGAGGATGAGGTGCTCCGTGTCATCCCGGTGATTATGTTGACCACCTCCGACCGGGACGAAGAGGCGCAGAAGTGTTACCGCTTCGGCGCGAACAGTTTTATCACCAAGCCGGTTAAGTTCAATGAATTTACCGAAAAGGTTCGGTCATTGAAACTTTATTGGCTCTTAGTGAATCGACCGCCGAGATCCGATGCGTGAGAGGAGAAACAGGCCGCATCTCTCTCGACGCCCCCCCGATGAACCGACGGATGAAGCTCCGCGAGCGGCCGATAGATAAAGGAACGCGATCGTGGCGAAAGAGCCAATGAAAATCCTTCTTGTAGAAGATAATATCGATCAAAGAGAATTAACCCTACGTGCCTTCAGGAAGAAAGATCCTGCCGTGCAGATCACCACGGTCGAAAATGGACCGGCCTGCTTGGAATTACTTCGCCGAGATCGTTTTCATGCCGTTATCCTCGATTATAGTCTTCCGATGATGAACGGGATCGAAGTCCTCAGCCAAATTCAAACAGGCGGATATACCGTACCGGTCATTATGGTGACCGGACAGGGAGACGAGATGATTGCGGTTGAGGCGATGAAACGGGGTGCATACGACTATATCATCAAGAATCAGAACTACCACCAGGTGCTGCCGTCGGTTACCTTCACCGTGATCGACCAGTACAATATGAAGCGCCGTTTGGAGAAAGCCTCCTACCGGACCCACCGACTCTATGAGATTTCCCTCTCTTTGGCGACCGAACGGAAAATTGCCGTTCTCATGGAGACCCTCGTGAAAGGAGCGAAGGAATTGATCGAGGCGGAAGCCGCCCTTCTTTTCCTGCTCCAATCGACGGAAGGGGAGCCGCTTCAGATGGCCTTCTCCGGAATTGAATTTGAGAAAGGGATCCCTGAGAAGATCCCCCTGTCGGAAATCGGTCTCTTCGGTCTTGCTTTTCAAGAGCGTCAACCGATTCTGATTGAGAATCCCGCGGAGCATCCGCTGAAGGAGAAGACCCCGGCAATCCAGCCGATTCCCCGTCAGATCCTCTCCCTTCCGCTTGCGCGCGATAGCGGAGTGATGGGGATTCTGAGCGTCATCAATAAAGAAGAAGGTGGCTTTTCATCGGAAGATCAAGATACCTTGATGACGTTATGTGTCAATGCGGCGGTCGCCATCGACAACGCCCGCTTCTTGGAAGAAACACAAAGGCGGGCGGTCACCGACAGCCTGACCGGTCTCTACAATCATCGTGAATTCCAGCGGCGGCTGAACGAAGAGGTGGATCGGGCGAGCCGGTACGGGAAGGAATTCTCGATCATGATGGTCGATATCGACCATTTTAAAATCTTTAATGATACCTATGGTCATCCGGTGGGGGATGCGATTCTCAAGGAGATCGTCAGAGTCATCCAGCGATGCATCCGAAATGTCGACTTCCCGGCCCGGTATGGAGGGGAAGAGTTTACAATTATTCTCCCGGAGACGATCGGCGAGTATGCGATCAAGGTGGCGGAGCGGATTCGCCGCACCATTTCGGAGACCGCGTTTACCACCCCCAGCGGGCATCAAGCCCACCTCTCGGTCAGTATCGGAATCGCCTCCTTCCCGCTGGATGGGAGCCGCCGGGAAGAACTGATCATTGCCGCTGATCAGGCGCTCTACTTTGCCAAAAGAGATGGACGCAATCGGGTTTGCCGATACGGCGAGACGCTCAAATCGGCCATCGAGAAAGACCAGAAGCGATTGGAAGAGCTGCTGCGCGACCCGGAGATGAAGACCATTCGTGATCTGGCGGTTGTCATCGATGCCAAGAGCCCTTACACCCGAGGCCAGTCCGATCGGGTGATCGAATACGCCCTTCTTCTGGCGGATGCGCTTCATTTGAACGACCAGGAGAAACAGAGTTTGCAGATGGCGAGTCTGCTTCACAATATCGGGACCGTCAGCATTCCCGACACCCTCTTGAATAAGCCGGGTCCCCTCTCCGCGGAAGAGAAGAGGATCATTCAAGCCCATCCTGCCTTGGCGCAGATGTTGATTAAAGGGTCTTCCAAATTGGAGACGGTTCTCCCCGCAATTCTCTATCACCACGAGCGCTATGACGGCAACGGCTACCCGAACGGCTTGAGGGGGGAAGAAATTCCTTTCTTGGCCCGGGTCCTTGGCGTCATCGAGGCCTATCATGCCATGATCTCGGTCCGCCCATATCGTCCGAAGATGTCTTCTCCCGAAGCGATCAAAGAGCTCCAGCGAAACGCCGGAACTCAATTCGATCCGGAAGTGGTGCGAACCTTCATTGAAGCGTTGGATAAGAAAAAGCCTGCTTAATTTTATGAATATGGGTTTCCGCTTTCCGGCCCAAGTTGAGTCGCTTTTCAATGGATATCGATTTAGCTCCAGGGGAAGTAAGGGAAGAGAGGCCAGCGTTTTCGTTCGATTTCCTTACAGTACAGGATCTAATGGAGATTCAGGTCACTCTGCCCGGATGCGAGGAATCCGGAAGGATCGTTGGGGGTGCTCAATCCATCATTTTTCTTGACAAGAATTTAAAAATAGGTAATAATCACGTTTACTCTTTTCAATCAGCTCTGCCCCCAGAGCGTGTTCTACGGTCTGGGGGCTTTTAATTTAACATTGTTCTAGATCGGTCCGTCTGGATCCACCCGGTCGGAAAAAGGAGAACTGTTTGATCAAAGTCTACGAGAACCAAATCGAGAAGGCATTAAAAGCCCTGAAGCGTCAGCTGGCGAAAGAGGGCCTTTTAAAAGAACTTAAGCGCAGAAGCTTCTACGAAAAACCCTCCGTGAAAAGAAAGAGGAAGCAAAAAGAGGCGAGAAAAAAACGCCTCAAGGCCGCGCGCATTACCTCTTCTTCGATGAATCCCTAAGCGCTCTTTCATTTTCATCCCTCAAGAAGCCCTGATGCGGACCTGCGTCTGTTCGTCGAGCAGGTTCGTGAAAGGAACTTTCTCTCTCCCGCTTAGAAAAGATCTCTCGGTGAGTTATCTTCTAAACGGGATTTCTTCTTGAGTTGCGCCTTCAGACCGGAACGTCTCTTCCTGCTTGACGTTGGTGGGGTAACCTGTTAAAATTCCAACGGTTTGGAGGCAGGCGTGGAGCGACGCAAGCAAGAACGGCGGCAGATGACGCGCGGCTACGGCCCCGATCGTCGAGCACAAAATCTTCCCATGGCTGGTTTAGACCGACGTCATCAGCAACGGCGCGTGAAGGATCGACGCCAATTAGAGCGCCGGAAAGAAGATCTTCCCTCCTTTTATTTTCTCGACGAAAGTACCTTCAAAAATATCTATGAAAATTAATGAGATCTTTAAGAGCATCCAGGGAGAGTCCACCTATGCCGGGCTTCCCTGCGTTTTCGTGCGGACGACCTTTTGCAATCTGCGATGCGGCTGGTGCGACACCACCTATGCCTTCCACGAGGGGGTCGATCGAACGGTCGCGTCTGTTCTCGCTGAAGTGCGCGGCTATGGATGCCGCCTCGTTGAAGTGACCGGGGGAGAGCCGCTTCTGCAGGAGGAAGTTTACCCTTTCATCACCGCGCTCCTCGATGAGGGGTATGTCGTTTTAATTGAAACAAGCGGAAGCATTCCGATCGATCGGGTCGATCCGCGGGCCGTCATCATCATGGATATTAAGTGTCCCGGCAGCAAGATGAGTCACGCGGTTCATTGGGAGAATGTGGAGCGCCTGAAGAAAGGGGATGAAGTGAAGTTCGTCATCGCCGATCGGTCCGATTATGATTGGGCGAAGGGGGTTCTGGGGCAATATCCGAGCCTGCTCGACCACCCCATTCTTTTTTCGCCGGTTTTCGATCAAATGGATCCGAGGCAGCTGGCCGAGTGGATCTTGGAGGAGAAGCTTCCGGTTCGATTTCAATTGCAGCTTCACAAATATATCTGGGACCCTCAGATGCGGGGGGTCTAATAGGGAGTTCAAATGGAATTTAAGGTTCAGAGAGGACCTTTAACGAAACAGGCGTCCGAGGTCCTCGTGCTCGGTCATTATGAAGGCGAGGGACTTCTGCCGGAAGTGGCGGCGATCGACAAGGCCATCGGCGGAAAAATCCAGGAGGTCCTTGCCACCGAGGAGTTCACCGGAAAATTTCTTCAGACGCTGATGCTCCGGACCGACCGCAAGATCGCATCACCCCGTCTTCTCTTGTTGGGCCTCGGCAAACGCGCCGAGGCGACCCTCGATCGAATTCGCCAGGTGATGGGGCGGGCGGCGACGCAGGTCCGTGAGCTGGGATTCCACCAGTTTGCAACGCAGGTTCATGGCAAGGGCCTTCCCCGCACCTCCGTTCAGGATCTGGCGCAGGCAATGGTAGAGGGGGTCATCTTAGGCCTCTACCAATTCCAGATCTACAAGACCGATCGGCAGGCCCTGCCAAAAGAGGTCCGGGAGTGCACCCTGGTCGAGCCGGACGATAAAAAGATCGTCGAGATTCAGATGGGGGTTCTGCGGGGGAGGACAATCGCCGAGGCGGTCAACTACGTCCGGGATCTCTGTAATTCTCCCTCCAATGTGATTACACCGAGCCGGCTGGCGGAGGAGGCAAAGAAGATCGCTTCCGATTATCATCTCCGCGTCGACGTCCTCGAGCGCTCCGACATGGAGCGGCTCGGAATGGGAGCCCTCCTCGGGGTGGCGCGGGGAACGGTCGAGCCGCCGAAATTCATTGTGCTGGAGTATGAAGGGGCGAAGAAAAAGGGGCGTCCGGTCGCGCTGATCGGGAAGTCGGTCACCTTCGACTCCGGCGGCATTTCGCTGAAGCCGGCGGAGAACATGGAGCAGATGAAGTACGACATGAGCGGCGGCGCGACGGTGCTCGGAACGATGCGGGTCGCGGCGCAGCTGAAGCTCCCCCTCAACATCATCGGCATCCTTCCCGCCACCGACAACATGCCGAGCGGCACCGCGATGCATCCGGGCGATGTCGTGACGACCCTCTCCGGGAAGACGGTGGAGGTGATCAATACCGACGCCGAAGGGCGACTCTGTCTCGCCGACGCGCTCGCTTATGCCAAGCGGTATGAACCGGCGGCGATGATCGATCTCGCCACTCTCACCGGCGCCTGCGTGGTGGCGTTGGGGCATCACGCCATGGCCCTCTTTGGAAATGATCCGAAGCTGAACGCGCAGATTCAAAAGGCAAGCGATGAAACCGGCGAGCGGGTCTGGCCGTTGCCGCTGTGGGATGAGTACTATGATCAAATCAAGAGCGAGGTCGCCGATCTGAAGAACACCGGCGGCCGGCCGGGCGGGAGTATCACGGCGGCCTTGTTTTTAAAGCAGTTCGTTGGCGAGACCCCCTGGGTTCATCTCGACATTGCGGGAACCTCCTGGAACGGAGAGCGGCCGCGGCCGTATGTTCCGAAGGGATCGACCGGGACCGGCCTTCGCCTTTTGGTCCAATATCTGACGAACCTCGCCAAACAGCAGAAAAAAAAGTAGGGGCGCCATATCGCGCCCCTCCTTTTTTGGATTTTTCTGATATCATAGATCCGGCGTGTGAAGCACGCCCGACGTCATTTATCAGCCGTCGTCCCCTCCACACGGAGGAAGTCCGAAACCCAAGCAGGGAGCGCATCCCGGGAGAGCGATGATGAAAATAACCCATAAGATCGGCCAACTCGTGATGGTGGGGTTTGAGGGAACCACCCCGTCCGAGGGGGTCGAGGAGTTGATCCGGAAACACCATATCGGCGGCGTCATCCTCTTCTCGCGGAACATCAAAGATCCGGTGCAGTGTGCCAAGCTGACCGAATCGCTTCAAAAGGCGGCCCCCGACGCCCCCCTCTTTATCGCCGTCGATCAGGAGGGGGGACGGGTCTCGCGGCTGGCTCCTCCTTTCACTCAGTTTCCTTCCGCACAGACGCTCGGCCGATGCGATTCGGTCGATCTGACTTATAGCTGCGCGGAGGCGATGGCGAAGGAGCTGGCGGCGGTCGGAATTAATGTGAACTTCGCGCCGGTCCTCGACGTCAATACCAATCCGAAGAATCCGATTATCGGAGACCGCTCCTTCGGGTCGAGCCCCACCCTCGTCTCGAAGCATGGGTTGGCGATGATCGCGGCACTACACGATCAGAAGATCATCGCCTGCGGGAAGCATTTTCCGGGACACGGAGATACTTCCGCCGATTCTCACAAGACCCTTCCGCGCGTCGACCACGCGCTTCATCGGATGGCCGATTTGGAGCTGAAGCCGTTCATCCACGCCGTTGAAAATCGTCTCCATGCGATCATGACGGCCCATGTCCTCTACACAAAGCTCGACGAAAAATATCCGGCCTCCCTCTCGAAGAAGATCATCACCCAACTGCTCCGGAAGACGATCCAATTCGAGGGGATCGTCGTGACCGATGATCTGGAGATGAAGGGGATCACAGACGGATTCACGATTCCCGAAGCGGCGGTCAAGGCGATCCAAGCCGGATCGGATTTGATTCTGGTCTGCCACTCCCTCGATCAACAGATGGCGGTCTTGGAAGCGCTGATTCACGCTGTGGAGAAGGGGACGATCAGCCAGGAGCGCTTGAATGAATCGCTGAATCGAATTCTCAGCGTGAAAGAACAATTCCTTCTCCCCCATCGCACTCCCCAGCCGAAAAAAGTGAAGCAGGTGATCGGATGCGATCTGCACCGATCCCTTGTTGAAGAAATCGAGAAAAGAAGCGAAGTGATTCCGATACAGGGAGTGAAGAAATAATTCTTTCCGTCGGCGACGGTCTGCTTGATGGAGGATGATCGATCCAATCGCCCCGCTTTCACACTGCAACGCTCACCGCAAAATGTCGAACGCCTCAATTGGATCATTGTGGAACTGATTCAGACCTTCATTAATCTTTTTCTGCATCTCGATCAACACCTCACCTGGGTCTTGGAGAACTACGGTTCTTGGGCCTATCTGATCCTCTTCCTGATTATTTTCTGCGAGACCGGCTTGGTGGTGACCCCCTTTTTTCCGGGCGACTCTCTCCTCTTCGGAGTCGGGGCGCTGGCTGCCGGGAGCGCGCTGAATATCGGCTGGCTTTTTATTCTCCTCAGCATCGCCGCGGTGCTCGGTGATGCGGTGAATTATTGGATCGGCCATCAGGTTGGTCCCAAGGTTTTTCACAAAGAGGAGAGTCGATTTCTCAAAAGGGAATATCTCGACCGGACGCATCGGTTTTATGAGAAATACGGGGGGAAGACGATCATCTTCGCCCGGTTTGTCCCGATCATCCGAACCTTCGCGCCGTTCGTGGCCGGAATCGGCCGGATGCGCTATGGGCGATTTGCCGCGTACAATGTGGTCGGCGGGCTCCTCTGGATCAGCTCGTTTTTATTCGGAGGATACTTCTTCGGAAATATTCCGGCCGTAAAGAAGAACTTCACCTTGGTGATCTTCGGGATCATCGTGGTGTCGATCCTTCCAGGGGTGATCGAATTGATTCGCGCGCGCACTCGGACCGCCTAACCGATATCCTTATCCTTTCCCCCCTTCCTCCGCGTACGGCTCTCGAAGTTTCACCGGTGTGGCGGTGCCTCTCCGCATCTTCAGATTCAGCATCTCCACAAAAACGGAGAAGGCCATCGCGAAATAAATATACCCCTTCGAGATGTGGTGATCGAGCCCTTCGGCGATCAGGGTGACCCCGATCAAGAGGAGGAAGGCGAGGGCGAGCATCTTCACGGTCGGGTGGCGATGGACAAAATCGCTGATCGCTCCGGCGAAGAAGATCATGAAGAGGACGGCGATGATGACGGCAAGGATCATGATCGAGATCTGGTTCGCCATTCCGACGGCGGTGATCACCGAATCGAGCGAGAAGACGATATCGAGGAGGGCGATCTGAATGATCACGCTGGTAAAGGAGGCAGCGACCCGTGCTGAGGCGTGTCCCTCTTCTCCTTCCAATTTATCGTGAATTTCGTGAGTGCTTTTGGCGAGAAGAAAGAGGCCCCCGCCGAGCAGAATGAGGTCGCGACCGGAAATCTCATTGCTCAGGATCGTGAAGAGCGGCGCGGTCAAGCGCATGATCCAGGTGAGGGAAAAGAGAAGGGCGACCCGGGTGAGCATCGCCAGCATCAGGCCGACGTTGCGCGCCTTCGCCTGCTCTCCGGCGGGGAGCTTGCCGGCGAGGATGGAGATGAAAATGATGTTGTCGATTCCGAGGACAATCTCCAGCGCCGTCAGGGTCGTCAATGCAATCCAGGTCTGAGGATCAACGAACCAATTCAAGGTGCGGACCTCCGGGGTGAGGAATTGAAGCCTGATTTTTATAATATGGATTCCGGTGGAAGTCAACCGACCCCGTTTCATAGGGGCGAGGCGCCTTCTTGCCCCTAGATGAATGTCGGGTCTCACCGGCGGGCAGTCTCGACACCGGCGGTTGACGGATCGTTCGAATTGGAATATACAGAAGTCGGGAGCGATCGGGGATGTTAAAACGAAGCGAAGGGGTCAGTTGGATCAAGTTGCTGCAAGGGTTCTTGAAGCGGGCGCTCCCCTTTTTCTTTGTCGGGTTGGTTCTTGGCTTCTGTTATCCGCTGATTAACGAGCGCGGCCAGCGCGCGATTCTCAGCGTGATCTCCGAGCATGCGTCGCCGATGACCTTTGATTTCCTCGCCAGCTATTCGGTGGCGGCGATTTCTCTCTTCATCTCGATGGGGGGACGCACCGGGGTGCCGATTCCGAAAGTGCGGCTTCTCCTCGGCTATTATCCCGCGAAAGCGGCGCTCGATTCCGCCTCGATCTTTTCGGGGATTGCGTTCGGTTTCATGTGCGGGCGGATTCCCCACCCGATCGCCTGGAGACTCTCGGCCTTTGCTGCGATGTTCTACAGCTGCGGGATTCTTATCCTAATTATTGCCGCCTCTTTCAGGGGAAGGATCATCCGGGATGAGCGGATCTGCCGAATCGTCTCAATCCTGCTGGCGTTGAGCGTTGTCGGACTCTTCGTCAAACATTATATTCTCTGATGTAAGAAAACGGGAGGAATGGTTCATGTCGGAGCGGGTTGCGGTGATCACGGGGGGAGCCAAGGGGATCGGCCGGGCGATCGGGCTCGATCTGGCCGAGCGCGGATGGTCGGTGGCGCTCTGTTATCGGACGAGCGAAAAGGAAGGGAATGAAGCGGCGGAGGCGATCCGAGGGAAAGGAAGTCGGGCGATGTCGGTCCGGGCCGATGTTTCCGATCCGGCGGCGGCGGAAAATTTTATCAAACAGGTCGAGGGGGCGTGGGGAGGGATCGACGCCTTGATCCACGCGGCCGGCCCTTACCACCGGGTGAATTTGCTGGAGGAGACGGTGGATGGATGGAACGCGATGTTCGACCATAATCTTCATCCCCTCTTCTATCTGAGTCGGCTGGTTGCGCCGGGGATGAAAGCGCGGCGGTGGGGGCGGATCATCAGCTTCAGCATGGCGAATGCCGATCAGATGATCGGCCAGCCGCAGATCACAGCCCACTACATCGCCAAGGTCGGCGTGCTCATCCTCACCCGATCCCTTGCAAAGCTCCTCGCTCCTCACGGAATCACCGTCAACGCCATCTCCCCCGGCTTCATCCGATCGGGGAGCGCACCCGAGTCGGAGATGGCGTCGATGATCAAAAATATTCCGGCCGGTTATGTCGGGGAGCTCTCCGACGCGGTGTCGGTCGCGCGGTTTCTTCTCTCCGACGAGGCCCGCTACGTGACCGGAGGAAACATCCACCTCAGCGGCGGGTGGGGGGTGTAAAAAATGGGGACAGGAGGCCTGGTGTCAGGGATCGGGGAGAACAAAAAGATCTTTTCTGTTTTCCCCGATCCCCGGCCCCTGACCCTCGACCCTTGTCTTTCATACGGAGAAAGATAATGAAACAACTTCGAAATATCATGTTGGCGGGGCTGATCGCCCTGCTTCCCCTTTATCTCACGGTCACGCTGCTGTTCTGGCTTTTCAGAACGATCGACAGCGTGGCCCAGCCGTGGCTTCGCCGCGTCTTCGATGTGGAGATCTGGGGATTAGGGGTGGTGTCGACGGTGCTGATCGTCTTCATGGCCGGTCTGATCGTCTCCAGCGTGACAGGCGCCTTCTTCCTCGGCTGGATGGATCGGATTCTGGAGCGTCTGCCGATCGTTCGCGGGGTGTATCACGGCATCAAACAGATCGTCGAGAGCTTTAATCCGAACAACCCTTCCGGCTTTAAAGAGTTTGTTTTTGTGAAACAGCTCGATGAGGGGGGCTTCAGCGCCGGATTTCTGACCAGCGAGTTCAGCTTGTTGCAGGAGGATGGGACACGACGCGATCTCGCCACCGTTTTTGTTCCGAGCAATCATCTTTATCTTGGCGCGATCCACATCGTCGATCGTGAACGGATCGTCCGAACCGCGATGACGCTGCAAGAGGGGGCGACCTTCGCCCTCTCCGCCGGCGCTTCGGCCAAGGGTGAGATCCGCCAGATCGGTTCTTCAAAGAAGCCGTAGGGGTGGTTTTGGCCCCCTGCCTGTAATACAATCATCTCTTAAGCCACGCCGCTTCGTTATTGCCGGGGGAAAAGATGTCTTCCGAAACGAACGATACAAAAACGAAGAAAACATTTACCGATCCAATCTGCCTGATGGAGATTACACCCGAAGAGTCGGTGGGGACCTACGACTATCAGGGGAAGACCTACTACTTCTGCTCTCAGTTTTGTCTGGATCGATTCCGTGAGTCGCCCGCTCAATTTTTAGAGGGGGCTCCTCCGGCCGCTCCCTCGGCGCCCCCCCCGCCGGGGACCGACTACATCTGTCCGATGGACCCGGAGGTGCGACAGTCGGGTCCGGGCGCCTGTCCGAAATGCGGGATGGCCCTGGAACCTGCGATCATTTCCCCGCCGGCGACGAAAACCGAATATGTCTGCCCGATGCACCCGGAGATCATCCGCGCCGCGCCGGGGTCGTGCCCCATCTGCGGAATGGCGCTGGAGCCAAGGACTGTGGCGATTGAAGAGCAGGCCAATCCCGAACTGATCGACATGACCCGCCGCTTCCGGATCAGTCTCGCCCTGACGGTTCCCCTGCTGCTGATCTCAATGTCGGATCTGATTCCGGGCCGTCCGTTGGAGGGGGTCTTCTCGCCTCGGCTTCTTACCTGGCTGCAATTCCTCCTGGCCACGCCGGTCGTTCTCTGGGGGGGTGCCCCTTTCTTTCAGCGCGGCTGGAACTCGATCGTCAATCGCTCATTGAACATGTTCACCCTGATTGCAGTCGGGACCGGGATGGCCTATCTCTACAGCGTGGCGGCGGTGCTCTTCCCCAATCTCTTTCCGGAATCGGTTCGCGGGCACAACGGCCAGATTCCGGTTTATTTTGAAGTCGCCGCGGCGATTACGGTTCTGGTCCAACTCGGACAGGTGTTGGAGTTGCGCGCGCGAAGCCGCACCAGCAGCGCCATCCGCGCCCTTCTGGGGCTGACGCCGAAGACGGCGCGGCGGCTTCGGGATCACAATGAGGAAGATGTTCCGCTCGATCAAGTTCACCCGGGGGATCTCCTCCGGGTCCGTCCGGGGGAGCGGGTCCCGGTCGACGGGGTCATCGTGGAGGGGAGCAGCGCGCTCGATGAGTCGATGATCACCGGCGAGCCGATTCCGGTCGAGAAGGGTCCGGAGAGTCGCGTGACCGGCGGAACGGTCAACGGGACCGGCAGCTTCGTCATGCGGGCCGAGCGGGTCGGCGCCGACACGCTGCTCGCCCAGATCGTTCGGATGGTCAGCGAGGCGCAGCGAAGCCGCGCCCCAATCCAGCGGCTGGCCGATGTCGTCTCCGCCTATTTCGTTCCGACCGTCGTCACCATCGCCGTGGTGACTTTCTTGGTCTGGTGGCGCATCGGACCGGAGCCGCGGTTGGCATATGCGATCGTCAACGCCGTGGCCGTTCTGATTATCGCCTGCCCGTGCGCTTTAGGGCTTGCGACCCCCATGTCGATCATGGTCGCCACCGGCCGGGGGGCGACCGCCGGGGTGCTCTTTAAAAATGCCGAAGCGCTCGAAGTCCTTGAGAAGGTCGACACGCTGGTGTTCGACAAAACCGGCACGCTGACCGAAGGGTGTCCTCGCCTTATCACGGTCCTTCCTCAGGGGGGATGGGACGAAGCGAAACTCCTTCATCTGGCGGCCAGCCTCGAGCGGGCGAGCGAGCATCCACTCGCCGGCGCGATCGTCGCCGGCGCGACCGAGCGCGGCGTGGTGTTGGCCGATGCGAAAGAATTCCGGTCGATGACCGGAAAGGGGGCGGTGGCGACTGTCGAAGGCAGGAGCGTGGCACTCGGCAACCGGGCGCTCTTCGAAGCGTTGAAGGTCCCGATCGATCCTCTGGCCGAACCGGCCGAAGCGCTCCGCCGCGATGGCCAGACGGTGATCTTCGTCGCCGTCGATGGGCAACCGGCCGGGTTGCTCGGATTGGCCGACCCGATCAAAGGGTCCACCCCGGAGGCGATCTCGTCGCTCAAATCGCACGGCATCCGGACGGTGATGCTCACCGGCGACAGTAAGACCACGGCCGAAGCGGTCGCCCGGAAGCTTGCGATCGACGAGGTGATCGCGGAGGTGCTTCCCGACCAGAAGTGTGAGGAGATCAAGCGCCTTCAGGCCGAAGGACATCGCGTCGCGATGGCAGGTGATGGAATCAATGATGCCCCCGCGCTGGCGCTGGCCGATGTCGGCATCGCCATGGGGACCGGGACCGATGTGGCGATCGAGAGCGCCGATGTCACCCTCATCAAAGGCGATCTGCGCGGCGTGGTTCGCGCCTTGCGCCTGAGCCGCGCGACGATGAAGAACATCCGCCAGAATCTCCTCTTTGCTTTCATCTATAATACGCTCGGCGTCCCGGTTGCGGCGGGGATTCTTTATCCTTTCTTCGGCGTTCTGTTGAGCCCGATGATCGCCGCCGCCGCGATGAGCCTCAGTTCGGTTTCCGTGATCGGCAATGCGCTGCGGCTGCGGAAGAGCTCGCTCTAGCAGACGCGGTCTTTTCTCTTTTATTTCTCCCTTTGAAATCTTATAATCATCTCTCGTTGCGTTCTTATGATCATTAGGAAACAAAAAGTGCGCCTCTTTCGCTCCCTTCTTCTGTTGATTGTTCTCTTTCAATTCTCCTGTGTTTCCGTTCCAAGGGAAACTCCTTCCAATCGTCTGGGGGAGGGCTCGGCCGCCGAACAGAAAAGTTTCCTCTGGTCGGTCCGATCGGAGCGCGCCACGGTTTACCTCCTCGGCTCCATCCATGTGGCCAAACCCGATCTCTACCCGCTTCATCGATCGATTGAGTCGGCGTTCGATCAGTCCGACACGCTCGTGGTCGAGATCAATCCGGCCGAGTTCGATGCGACCCGGCTTCAATCCCTCTTCCTTCAATATGGAACCTATCCCCCGACGGAGACGCTCGACCGCAAGATCTCCAAAGAGACCTATGCGCAGATGGAGAAGAAGTTTCAAGCGTCCGGGCTGCCGATGGCGCCGCTGAATCGGTTTAAACCGTGGGTCCTTGCGGTGATGCTGGAGGCGGTCGAACTGCAACGCCTTGGGTTCGACAAGAAATATGGAATCGATGAACATTTTCTCACCGAAGCCCAAGGAAAGAAGCGGATCACCGCGTTCGAGACGGTGGAATATCAGATCAGTCTCTTCGACAGCTTCTCCGATCGCCTCCAGGAACTGTTTCTCCGCTATACCCTCTCGGACTTGAATCTGCTGTCCAACCAGATGGATTCCGTGATGAAGGAGTGGCAGGCGGGGGACAGCGCGGCGGTGGAGGCGCTGATCTTCCAAAGCATCAACGAGGAGCCGGAGTTGATGCCGGTTTACGAGAAGCTGATCGATGAGCGGAATATTCAGATGGCCGCCAAGATCGAGGCGTTTCTGAAAACCAATAACCGCTATTTTGTCGTCGTCGGGGCCGGGCATCTGGTCGGCAAAGGGGGAATCATCGACCGCCTTCGAAAAAAGGGCTACGTTGTCGAGCAGATGTAAGTCGCGCGCGGCCCGCGGCTTCTCGCGGCGGGTGCTTGTTCTTTCTTTCGTTTTATCTTCTTTTCTTTTTCATCCCACCTTTCTTTACGCTTGGGGCGAAACAGGGCATCGCATCATCGCCGATGTTGCGGAACTCTACCTGGAAAAATCGGCGCGGGACGAAATTCAAACCCTCCTCGGAGGGGCGTCTCTTGCTTCGATCGCCGGCTGGGCGGATCAGATTCGGGGCGAGCGGCCCGAGACCGCCCCCTGGCACTACGTCAATATTCCTTTTCAAGCATCGACTTATATACCAGGTCGGGACTGCATGTTTCCGCAGAAGGGGGACTGCGTGATTGCGGCGGTGAAACGGTTCCGGAGGGTTCTCTCCGATCGGCATCGCCCGGCCGACGAGCGGACCGAAGCGTTGAAATTCCTTGTTCACCTGGTGGCCGATCTCCATCAGCCGCTCCACACCGCCGATCATGACGACCGCGGCGGGAACGATCTCCCGGTTTCCTTCTTTGGAGAAGAGAGCCATTCCATCAGCGGAAAGCCGTGGAATCTCCATGCGGTCTGGGACGGCGGTCTCATCGATCATACCGGGTTGAGCGAGCCGGCCTATGTCGCGCATCTTCGCATGGGGCTGAAGAAGAAATCGGTTGCGTCCCTCCAAAAAGGAATGGAGGCCGATTGGGTGCTGGAGGCGCATCGCGCTGCGGTGAGGGTGGCGTATCGCATTCCGAAAGATCGGAACCTTTCCAAAGATTATTTTGAGAAGAGTCTTCCGGTGATGGATGAACTGTTGGCGAAGGCGGGCGTTCGCCTGGCGCGGGTGTTGAATGAGGCGTTCCGAGGCGGCAAATAGAAAGGAGAGATCATGGCGGAGGATCGATACGAAATCGGACTCAAAGCGGCGATGCAAATCGGAATGTACTATGCTTACCTCGCCCAGGCGCTTCGGATGGTGATCAACCCGGAGGGACCGGTGGAACTCCCCGAAGCGCTTCTCAATCAGCAGCTCGATCAGCTTCGGAACCATCTGATGCTCCCCCTTTCCAAGAACCCGGTCGTCCGTCAGAATTTCGAAGCGCTCGACAAAGAGGTCGCCCGCATTCGGCAATCGGCCGCCGATCCCGGTACCTGGGGAATGGCAGTGAAAGAGGCGAAGCGGACGCTGCCGGAGCTGGAGATCCGCTCCAAGACGGTGAGTGATCTCGTTGCGCTGCTGCGGGGCGGGTGAGCCTTTCGACAATCAGGCTGAACTTGGTCGCGGTGGAAAAAGCGTTAGGGCGAGAGTTTCTTGAGAAAAGAGTCGAGGCAAAGGATCGGGCAACGGCCGATTCTCTTTAAAATCAGGAGGTCATTGTCTCCGGTTACCAGGGCATCTGCTTGACCCGCGACCGCGCAGGCCAGAAAATGATCGTCATCCGGATCGCGAGAAAGGGGAGAGAAGGGTTCCGTTATTTTAACGACTTCTGAAAATGGGAGGATCTCTTCATGAAACAATGAGTGAATCTCTTGCTCGGTCAGAGAGAACTTCGGATAAGATAAGACCCGGAGGTATTCTTGAGTCGTCTCCTTGGAAACAAGCGGAATCATTCGCTCTTCTCGCCAGAGCGGGACCAGGGACGAGGCTTTTCCGGTAAAGAGAAGAGCCGAGATCACGATGTTTGTATCGAGGACGACCCGAGGCCGCTTTATTACCCTTTTTTTCGGGCCCACTGGACGGCGTCCTTTACATCTCTTTCGGTGAGTCCGAGTTCGGCGATCTTCTTTCTAATTTTTTCAAGAGCTGTACCGGCCGGGCCGACCTTCACCGGTCTGAGCTCAATTTTATCCCCCTCAACAGAAACCTCAAAATAATCAATCCCAGGGAATTTCTGAACGGCCTCCTTCGGAAGGGTAATTTGGTTCTTCGATGTTTTCTTCGCCAGCATTCCTTACCTCCTTACTTTATGAAAGTAAGAATATCAGAAAACGGCGCGCCTGGCAAGAACCATCGCTCCCACATAGAGAGAAGATGCGGTCCGCTTCCCTTGATTCTCTGCAATCCAATCCGTTAGAATACTCCTAGCATCGTTTCATTTTCCCGCAAAGCAAACCGAGAAACATCCCAGAGATCCTCCTTGACCCTTCGCGGGTCGAGATGGCCCAAGCGACACGACATTTCATTCCACTTGTTGAAGGAGGAAAACCGATGCGACATCTGACCGCGACGTTTTTCTTGATCACCCTTCTCTCCGCAACCGCCTGGTCGGCTCTCGCCGCCGAGAAAGATCCCTGCGCGCCGCGCGTGCCGGCGGGCGAGTTGGCACAATATAAAGCGATGAAGCCGCCCGTCCCCGACACGCCGGAGGCAATTCAGAAGGGGAAAGAAATCTACAATGGAAAAGGGACCTGCTTTGGCTGCCATGGGAATGACGGGAAAGGAACGGGTCCGTTGGCGAGCGGACTCGATCCATCTCCCCGAAATTTCACCAATCCGCAATTTGATCAATGTAAGACCGCGGGGGAAATGTTCTGGGCGGTGAAGAATGGCGTTCCAGGCACGGGAATGATCGCTGCCGTCGGGACGGGTGTCATCAATGAACAGGAGGCGTGGCAGGCGGTTCTCTACGAGAGAAGTCTGGGGAAAAAATAGAATTACTCGTTCGAGATCGCCTCGAGCAGCTCCGGATCTTCGATCGCCTTGCCGCCGCCGAGCGCCACGCTCAGCAATGCGCTCTTATCGATGACAATGGGGAGGCCGACTTCGCGTTGCAGCCGGATATCCAAATTTCGGATTAAGGCGCCGCCGCCGGTGATGATGATTCCCCGCTCGACGATATCCCCCGCCAGCGCGGGGGGGGTGTTTGCGAGGGCCGTTTTGATGGCGTTGACGATGGCGCGCAGCGGGGTGGAGATTGCTTCTGTAATCTCCTCCGAGGTGACCTCGACAATTTTGGGGAGACCGGTGACCGAATCGCGCCCCTTCACCCGCGCCCGCTGCGAGTTGCCCTCCGACCAGGCGCTCCCGAGGGCGATCTTGATCCGCTCCGCCGTCTGCTCTCCGATCAGGAGTTGATGCTTTCGCTTCACCATCTCAATGATCTTCTCATCCATCACATCGCCGCCGACGCGAACCGAATGACAGCAGACGACGCCGGCCAGCGACAGAACGGCGACCTCGGTGGTCCCGCCGCCGATGTCGACGAGCATGCTCCCGATCGGCTCCAAGATCGGCAGATCGGCGCCGATCGCCGCGGCGATCGGCTCTTTGATCAAAACGATTTTTCTGGCGCCGATCGAATAGCCGGCCTCTTCCACCGCCCGCTTCTCGATCTCCGTCACGCCGTGCGGAAGGGTCACCACGATCGACGGCTTTCCGAATTGCCACGGACGGCGGGATCGCTGGATAAACCGCTCGAGCATCTCCTTGGCGAAATCATAATCGGCGATGACCCCTTCTTTGATCGGGCGGATGGTTGTGATCGCATGGGGGGTTTTTCCGACAAGCGCTTTCGCATCCAATCCGGCCGCAACGACCTCCTGTTTTCCTCCGGCGAGCTCTCGGACCGCGACGACCGACGGCTCATTCAGAACGATGCCGCGGCCCCGCACGTAAACGAGGGTGTTCGCCGTGCCCAAGTCAATTGAAATATCGGCCGCGCCGTAGGGTCGCGACCAAGGAGCGCGTCTTCTCGAAAAACCGTTCATATCCTTCCTCACTCTTAAAAAATGTTCCGAAAAATCCGGAACAGGCCATTATAGACTCAAGCGCCTCATGAGACAATGTAACGGATCAGACAATTCCGATTTCTAGGTGCAATTCTCGGTGAAATTAAGGTCCTCTCCCCCATATTAAGATTAAGACGTTCTTCCCAAGAGGCGCATTTCGTGAAGAAGCGTCTCAGAGAGCCCTTCCTCCAGCGGCCGTGTTGTGAAGCCGAGTTCCTGCTTGGCCTTTTTGCTGCTTCCGGTGTAGGTCACCCCGGCGATTGCGCGAATGCTTTCGGATCGATAGAGTTCGGGAAGGGGGAGAATCGGCTCGATCGCTCCGACCATCGCCGCGAGCGCTTTCAACAAACCGGGAGAGGGATGAAGCGGGGGCGCTTTGATCCCGGTGATCTGCTCGGCCATCTTGAATGTCTCTTCCAGAGTATGCACCGGACCGGCCAAGATGTAGCGCTCGCCCGGACGTCCCCGCTCCATGGCGAGGAGATGGCCGCGGGCGGTGTCTTCAATGTGTCCCCAACAGTAGGCGGTTTTCTGCGGAACGATCGGAAGCCGTTTCTTCAAGTACTGAAGAAAGAGATCCCGGACGGAGCTGGTGTCGCCCGGCCCGTAGATCAGGCCGGGCATCACAATCACCAGCGGCAAGCATGCTTTCATCATCGGCTCGGCGACCTCGATCTGCGCGGCCCACTTGGTCCGTTCATACTCCGAAAGCCACGGCCCATGATAATCGTACGTCTCATCCACGATCTTTCCCCCGGTGTCTGAAAAGATCGCCAGGGTGCTGGTGTAAACCCCTTTCGGGATGCGAAGCTCGCGCATCAGTTCAAGAACGTTCCGTGTTCCGTCCACATTGATCTGTTTCCCAAGAGAAGGGTTTTTGGAGCCGATTTTATACCAGCCGGCCACATGAAAGAGACCGTCAACGCCGGTCATCGGCGCGCGCATGCTTTCTTTGTCGGTAATGTCTCCTTGAAAAAGGGTGATACCGAGGCGGGCGAGGGCATCTGCTTGGGCGGGATGGCGAACAAGGGCCGATACGTGATGTCCCGCCGCGACCAATTGACGCGCGATTCTTCCGCCGACAAATCCGGTCGCACCGGTGATGAAATACTTCATCCATCGCTCCCGATGGGAATGGTGACCGATGATAGCAAGGGAAATTAAAAGGGGCAAGTTAATGTGATTTGGATCACTCTGATTTTAAATGGACGGAGGAGCTTGACGCCGGTTCCTCCAAATCGGTATTCTGCTTTAGAGGAATTGAATCAAACGGGGACTGTTTCGATGGAGAAGATTCTCTTTCACCTCGCTTTTCCGGTGCATGACTTGGAAGCGGCGAAGCGGTTTTATGTCGACGGCCTCGGCTGCACCCTCGGACGGGAGTCGCCGAGGGCGATCACGCTGGGATTGGCCGGACATCAGTTGGTGGCGCACCTCGCGTCTGCAATCGATGAACAGAGGGGAATTTACCCGCGGCACTTCGGCCTCATCTTCAAAGAGGAGAGGGCCTGGCAGGCGCTGGTCGACCAAGCAAAGGCAAAAGGGCTTCGCTTTTATCAAGCACCTCGGCGTCGGTTTGCGGGAACGCGCGCTGAGCATGCCACCGTTTTCCTGGAAGACCCCTCCCACAATCTTCTCGAATTCAAATGGTATAAGCACGAGTCGGCGATCTTCGGCGAGCGGGAGTTCGGCGCGGTGGGGGATGCGGACGACGCGCCGTAGAATTCACGCCGCCCCGACTGAAAGGAGAAGGACCTCCCCCTTCATGTTCGGATGAAGGTCGCAGTTGAAGGTAAACTTCCCTGCCCGCGGGGGGATGAAGCGGATCTTCGCCTCTCCTCCCGGAGCGAGATGGACCCCCTTGATTCCTCGACCGAGGGTCGTCGCGGCGCTGCTCTCCACCTGGGTGTCGATCTCCTGGAAGAAAGGGGAGACGAAGCCGTGCTCGACCCGGTCCGCATTTTTCAGGACGATGATGGCCGAGGCCCCCGGAGGGAGCGCGCCTCTTTGATTTGAAACTTCCCCGTGGATTGAAAAACCGCTTGACGGGGAGAAGATGGGTCGGTATTCTGCTTAAAACGAAGGGAAGAAAGATTCCGATGGGAGGAAAGAAGAAAAGTCGCGCTCCCGGCGACCCGACGCCGGAGGTCGGCGCGGCGACCGATGTCGCGCCGGTCGGAAGGAGTAAAATCAAGCCGTCGCACGAACGGACCGCCGACGAAGATATCGATGTCGTTCATTGGGAGAAGATCGCGGCGATGGAGGAGTTCAAGGCACTCCTCTCCGAGAAACGGCGGTTTATCCTTCCAGCGACGATTTTCTTCATCGTCTACTACTTTGCGCTCCCGGTTTTGGTCGGCTATGCGCCGGAATTTATGAAAACCGAGGTGATCGGCTCGGTGAACCTCGCCTACCTCTTTGCCTTATCGCAGTTCTTCATGGCCTGGATCATTGCGGCGCTTTACATGCGGGCGGCGGAGCGGTTTGATGGGATCATCGGGACGATCCTGACCCGGCTCAAGCAGCGGCGGAGATAGAGAATGTCGACAGCGCTTCTTCTCTTTTTGGTTTTTATCGTGATCACCCTGGTGATCACCTATTGGGCGGCGAAACAATCTTCGGGGGCGTCGGCTTTTTTTACGGCGAACCGCCAGATCACCGGCTGGCAAAACGGGCTCGCGGTGGCGGGAGATTACATGAGCGCCGCATCCTTCCTCGGAATTGCCGGAATGATTGCCTTTCAAGGGTATGACGGCTTCATGTATTCAGTCGGGTTTCTGGTGGCCTACCTCACCGTCCTGCTGATTGTCGCGGAGCCGCTCCGAAACGCGGGGAAGTATACGATGGCCGACGTCCTCGCATACCGATTGCGTCCGCGTCCGGTCCGGGCGATGGCGTCGCTTTCGACCCTGACCGTCAGCACCTTTTATATGATCGCGCAGATGGTCGGCGCCGGAGCGCTGGTGAGCCTTCTGTTGAAAGATTCCGGTTTGAGCTTCCAGAGCGCCGTCGTCGGTGTCGGCGTGCTGATGATGATCTATGTCGCCTTCGGCGGGATGCTGGCGACGACTTGGGTCCAAATTGTCAAAGCGCTCCTGCTCATCGGGGGAACCTTTCTATTGAGCCTCTTTGTCCTCGCCCATTTCGGCTTCAACCTTGGAAATTTCTTCGACGCCGTCTCCCACGTGACCTATCATGATAAAAACGGCGCGGAGATAACGCAAAATTTTCTTCAGCCGGGTCTGAAGTTCAAGCCCCCCTACGGCGCGTTGGATCTGATCTCGCTCGGCATGGCGTTGCTCTTCGGCACCGCCGGGCTGCCGCACATTCTGGTCCGCTTCTACACAGTGCCCGACGCCAAGACGGCCCGGATCAGCGTCGTCTGGGCGATGGGGATCATCGGGGTGTTCTACATCTTGACTACATTTCTTGGATTCGGCGCGGCGACAATCGTGGGGCGCGACTTCATTGCCAAGAACGGCGGAACGAATATGAGCGCGCCGCTGCTCGCGCAGGCGCTCGGCGGCGAGATCTTCTTCGCCTTCATCTCGTCGATCGCCTTTGCAACGATCTTGGCGGTGGTGGCCGGTCTGACGATCAGCGCGTCGACCTCGTTCGCTCATGATTTCTATACGAACGTACTCCATCACGGAAAGGAACGCCGTCCCGGTGAAGAGGTCCGCGTCGCGCGGATCACCACCTTTGTGGTTGGGGCGGTCTCGATCGCAATCGCGATTCTGCTCGGCCCCACCGCCAATGTCGCCTTTTTGGTCGGGCTCGCCTTCGCGGTCGCCGCCTCGGCGAATCTGCCGGTGATTGTGCTTTCGCTTTTCTGGAAGCGGTTCAACACGACCGGCGCGGTCTTCGGCTTGGCGACCGGATTGATCGCCTCCATCGGTCTGATTTTAATCTCCCCCAGTGTAATGAAAACCGACCCGCTCTTCCCCCTGGACAATCCCGGCCTGGTCAGCATCCCGCTTGGCTTTCTCGGCGCGGTCGTCGGAACGTTGATCGGCCGCGAGCCGGCGGCGGAGGTGAAGTTCACTGAGCTGTTGGTGCGCGCGAACACCGGAATCGGCGCGGAGAAGGCGGGAGGGCATTGAGATGAGACTTGATCCAGGCCAGATTGAAGTCATGGATGACGCCATGGTGGAGGTCTTGCGCCGGAAGGAGCCATGGGAACGGATCGCCATCGGATTTGATATGTGGATGAGCGCCTGGAGCATGCTTGCTTCGTTTTTGGAGTCGATGCATCCTGAGTGGAGCAAAGAACAAATCCAACGTGAGGTCGTCCGAAGGATGTCCCATGGGGCCGTATGATCTTCTTCACAGCGGGTTTTGCCTCGCCGGAAGATGTAATTTTGAAAAAAATGGAGTATTACAAAGAGGGCGGCTCCGAAAAGCATTTGCGCGATATCACCGGTATTTTGAAAATCAGTGGTGAGAAGATCGACAGGCCATATATTGTTTCTTGGGCGGAGCGGATGGGTGTAATAGAGATTTGGGAGGCGATTCTTCGACGGCTTAAAATATAAGTCAATCAGAATTCAGAATGCCGGGTCCGGCGATCGTTGGAACTGGCGTAAAAAAGGGCGGAAAGCACGAGTGGAGCTGATATGGGGTTCTCTTTCGTTCAAGGCCGATTCCGTTTCGTTGGGGCGCTGCTCTTCTTGCTTTTTATGGGAGGGGTCGATCCGCTGCTGGCGTGTGATGAGCCGGCGGTCTCCATCGGACAGACAAAAGATGAAGTGAAGATCAAGTGCGGGGCGCCGTCCTGGATTGAGAAGCGAAAGGAACGGGTGAGGCGTTCAAATGGGCGTCACGCGTCGCTCCTTATCGAAGAATGGTACTATAATTTGGGGCCGCAAGAGTTTATCCGAATCCTTCAGTTTGAGAGCGGGAGACTCGCCCGAATCGATACCGGAGGATATGGTTGGACGGCGAACGGCCCGGTCGATTTCGGTTGCGAGCGGACGGTTCTTCCGACCGGTGTCTCCAAAATGGAGGTGCGGGCTCGATGCGGGAAGCCGACGACCGTGCGTAAAAAGGAAGGGCCGTATGAGGTGTGGCGATACAATCTCGGTTCCAGCCGGTTTGTCCGGGTTTTTCAGTTTCAAGGGGGACGGCTGGTTGATATTCAGACCGGAGATTACGGAAGGTAAACAGAGAAAGGACAGATGATGGCAACCTATCAATACATCTACACCATGCACAAAGTCACCAAGATCGTTCCGCCGAAGCGGAAGATTCTGGAAGATATCTCCCTGTCGTTTTATCCCGGCGCGAAGATTGGGGTGTTGGGGCTCAACGGTTCCGGTAAATCGAGCCTGCTTCGGATCATGGCGGGGGTCGATCCCGACTTTTTGGGCGAGGCGAAGCCGGCGAAGGGGGTGAAGATCGGATTCCTTCCGCAGGAGCCGAAGCTCGATCCGACAAAGAACGTCCGTGGCAATGTGGAAGAGGGGGTCGCCGAGACCAAGGCGCTGCTTGATGAGTTCAATCAGGTGAGCGCACAGTTCGCCGAGCCGATGTCGGATGATGCGATGGCGGCGCTCATCGATAAACAGGCAAAGCTTCAAGAGCGGATCGACGCGGTGAATGCCTGGGAGCTCGATCGCCAATTGGAAGTCGCCGCCGATGCCCTGCGGCTTCCGCCGTGGGAGGCCGATGTGACGAAGCTCTCCGGCGGTGAGAAGCGGCGGGTCGCTCTCTGCCGGCTTCTCTTATCCGCGCCCGATATGCTTCTTCTCGATGAGCCGACGAACCATCTCGATGCCGAATCGGTGGCATGGCTGGAGCGATTCCTCAAGGAGTTTCCGGGAACCGTGGTGGCGGTGACGCACGATCGGTATTTTCTCGACAACGCCGCCGGGTGGATCTTGGAGCTTGATCGCGGCCGAGGCATTCCTTGGGAGGGGAACTACTCTTCCTGGCTCGATCAAAAATCGCAGCGGCTTGCGGTGGAAGAAAAGCAGGAGAGTGCCCGGCAGCGTGCGTTGAAGCATGAGTTGGAGTGGGTCCGGACCGCGCCGAAGGGGCGTCACGCCAAGAGCAAGGCGCGCCTGAAGGCCTATGAAGAGCTGGCGTCGATTGAGACGCAGGCCCGAAACGAGACGAAAGACATCATTATCCCGCCGGGGCCGCGGTTGGGGGATTTGGTCGTCGAGGCGGTCAATCTAAAGAAAGGATTCGGCGATCGGCTTTTGATCGACGGTCTCAGCTTCAATCTGCCGCGCGGCGGAATTGTCGGGATCATCGGGCCGAACGGCGCCGGAAAGACGACCCTCTTCAACATGATCGCCGGATTGGACAAGCCCGACAGCGGCACCCTTCGGGTCGGCGAAACGGTGAAGCTCGCCTACGTCAACCAGTCGCGTGACACGCTCGACGACAAGAAGAATGTCTGGGAGGAGATCACCGGCGGAAGAGATGTCGTCGAGGTCGGCAAGCGCGAGATCCCGTCGCGTGCTTATGTTGCCGGGTTCAATTTCAAGGGGAGCGATCAGCAGAAGTTGATCAAAGAGCTCTCGGGCGGGGAGCGAAACCGCGTTCACCTCGCGAAGCTGCTTAAGAGCGGAGGCAACGTGTTGATGCTCGACGAGCCGAGCAACGATCTCGATGTCGAGACACTCCGGGCACTCGAAGAGGCGCTCCTTGATTTCGCCGGCTGTGTTCTCGTGATCAGCCACGACCGCTGGTTCCTCGATCGGATCGCGACCCACATGCTCGCGTTCGAAGGGGACAGCAAGGTGGTCTGGTTCGAGGGAAATTATCAGGAGTATGAGGCCGACCGCCACAAGCGTCTCGGCGCCGAGGCCGACCAGCCCCACCGGATCAAGTACAAGCCGCTGACGCGGTCGTGAGGTTTCATCCGTTGTAGGGGCAGACCCCTGTGCCTACCCTGGTTTCGTAGAGACGTCCCGCCGGGACGTCTCTACGGGGCATCAACAATCTGTGAAGGGGGCATCGTTCATGCGGGGCCACAGGGGGCCGCCGCCCCTACAAGTGATTGTCGTGTTTTATGCCGTCTTCTTTCTCCGCGCCGCCTGTTTTCCTTGTCGCGAGAGCGCTTTTCGTGAGACCGCCTGCCGTCCCTCCCGCTTCAGCGCCCGTGTCGACGCTTGGGAGCGTTTTGCGGAGGGCTTCCGCTTTCGACTGCTTTGGCTCGCGGTCGATTTTTTTGCCGCCTTTCCCTTCTTTGGAATATTCACCCCGGCGCGGCGAGCCTTCGAGAGCCCGATGGCGATCGCCTGCTTGGTCGATCGCGCGCCATGTTTTCCTTTTCGGACATGCTCGATTTCTTCTTTCACGAAGGCGCCCGCCTGCGTGCTCGGTTTCTTCCCTTGGCGTTTTGCCTTGCGGGCTTGTTGAATGGTCTTCTTCTCAGGCATCGTCCTCATCCTTTCATGAAGATGTTTTCCCCCTATAAAAAGGATAACATGAGCGGCAGCTCCGTTTGAAGGGGGTCGGCCTCGCATGGCGGATCTCGGTCCATTCAGGATAGTCTTGTGAAGAATAGGCCGATTCGTTATGATGCAGTTTAGGAGGACACGGACATGCCCGAAATTCCCGATTTGGACGCCATCGTTTCTTATCTTCGGACGCAGATCGTGGAGGCGACGATCATCTCGTTCTCCCTTCCGCGCGCCTGGATGCTCCGCTCCGCCCCCTCCATCACGCCGGAATCTGTCCTGCCGGGAGAGAAGATTGAAGCGATCGATCGCCGGGGGAAACATCTCCTCTTCAGTATGAGAGAGGTCTCGTTGGTGGTCCATCCGATGCTCGTCGGACGGTTTTATTATGTCGCCTCGGAGGAGAAGCTTCCTCGCGAGATGGTATTTGAATGGGTTCTTTCGACCGGCAAGGTGCTCCGTTATGCCGATGAGAAGCAGATGGGGCGGCTCTATCTGGTGCCGGGGCGGGATTATTCCTCGATTCCCGGATTTCTGGAGCAGGGGCCCGATCCGTTGTCGGCCGATTTTACGTTCGAGAGATTTTTAGAGTGCTTGAAAAACCGGCGGGGGGAGATCAAGGGGCTGCTGACGAATGCGAAGGTGATCTCCGGAATTGGGAATGCCTATGTCGATGAGATTCTCTTCGAGGCCGGGATCTATCCCTTCCGAAAGAAGACCGACCTTTCCGAGGGGGAGCTGAAGAAAGTCTATGAGGCGATCCCGACGGTTCTGAATCGGGCGAAGAAGATCGTCGCCGAGCGGATGGGGACGCAGATCCATCTGAAGATTCGCGATTTCCTTCTCGTCCATGGAAAGGGGGGAGAGCCCTGCCCCCGCTGCGGCCAGAAGATCGCGACCGTCGGCACCTGGCAGCGGGCGACCAATTTCTGCCGGCACTGCCAGCCGGGGTTGATGATCGATCCCTCCAAAAAATAACCACATCTCTGTTGCGGGGCGCTCCCCCGTTGATTGCGAATCACCCTCCGCGCACCGCTACGGTGTTTCGTCTCCGAGAGACTCGCCGTTGCGGACCGTTTTAATGCAAAGCGAATGGGAGAGGAGATTGGGCGGATCGACTTTTATGTATTTGATGTCATCCACCAAAGGGCCCCCCGGTGGATTGAGCTTCGCCAGGTCGCGGACGCGCTTGGCAATCTCATGATCGGCGCAGGCGGTATCCCCGCTGACACCCAGTCCGCCGATGATCTTGCCTGCGGCATCGTAAAGAGGGACCCCTCCTCCGAAGGTGATGATTCCACCGGCGACTTTTCCGCGCTGTCCGCCTTCTCCTTGCGGAGGGGCCAGGAATTGAGGATCAAACGGATTGGATTGATTCAGACCAAAAAGAGAGTGACCCGGTTGGGTCAGCAGATAAAGATTGGCGGTCGATAGGGGAAGGATATCGTTGCTGAAGGCATTGGCGGTATAGGCTTTCGCTTTTGCGATCTGCTGACTGCCGGGCCACGTCTGTGTGGGATCGGCGGTGGAGGTCACAAACGAGCAGATCTCTCCATCGCGATTGACGACCGCGCCCCACATCCGTGTGCCGTCAAAGAGTCCTCCGACCGTTTTCCCCGGCCCGAGGGTGGAACTGATGCCCGTTCCGGTGGCGGCGTTCTGCAAAAACGTTTGCAACTGAGCGGCTGTAGGAAGTCCGGCACACGGGGCTGCCGCTGCCGCCGGGAGTGTTAAGAAGATCGTCGAGAGCATCATGAATGTCACTAGAACTACTTGTCTTCTTCGACTCATCGTTTTCCTCCTCTGCTGGTTTATCTCAGACGCGAGTATACTGAAATACTTCTTTGGAGTTAAAATCGGTTTTCCATTGGGGCGAGGGTAAGGATA
>Ga0209810_1001078_pt1 | contig 45894 bp, 44 predicted proteins | sample Coa_R1_7_FD_187159 | JGI IMG/M metagenome (GOLD analysis project Ga0209810, IMG submission 187159) | Surface soil microbial communities from Centralia Pennsylvania, which are recovering from an underground coalmine fire - Coalmine... | ecosystem: Environmental > Terrestrial > Soil > Unclassified... | reverse complement strand
GCACGGCCAGCCCGCCCAGCACGCCGTATAGGGCGAACACGCCACCGCGCCGCCCGAGCGGGAACAGCTCGAGCATGATCGGCAGCCCCTGGGGCGCCGCCACCGCGGCCCCCAGGCCCTGGGCGGCCCGGGCCAGGATCAGCTGCTCGGACGACCGGGCCAGGCCGCTGAGGGCCGAGGCGACGGTGAAGATCGCGATCCCGACCACGAACAGGTTGCGCGGGCCGGCCAGGTCGCCCAGGCGGCCGGCCGTGATCAGCAGCACGGCGTAGAGCAGGCTGTAGGCGTTGAGCACCCAGAGGACCTGATCGAGGGTCGCGTGCAGGCCGTCCAGCACGCTGGGGATGGCGACGTTGACGATGGTCAGGTCCAGCAGCGTCATGAAGAGCCCCAGGCTCAGCACGGCCATGGCCGCGGCCGGGCTGCGCGTCCCCGGGCTCGGACGCGTGAAGTCCATGTCGGGTCGAACCTCCTCTCGTGGATGGGGAGCGGCGGCTCGACCCGGCTATCCTTGGGACGGAGGGCCTGGGACGCCGGATCGTGCCGTGCGCTCGGGTCTCGACGGCCCCGGGAGTTGCCGCTCCCGGGCCGCTCTTTCTCCGCTCAGCGGAAGGCGAACCTGATCAAGGCTGCGGACACGGCCAGCAGCAGGACGAAGAGGCCCAGGCCGATCGGAGACTCCCAGCCATACCACCTCGGGGATCCCCAGCCGTACCACCCCCTGGAGGGGTCGTGATCGCCGAGCTTCTCGTGATCTCGTTCGTCCATTCGCTCTATCTCCTTCTCTAACATGTTAGAGAAATCTCTGGCTATGATATCCCTACGGTCGTAGGAAACGCAAGGAGCGCCGGTGAAGATGGCCGACGGTGAGGGTCGGACGGCCCTCAGCCGGGAGCGCGTGCTCGAGGTGGCGCTGGACCTGCTCCAGCGAGAGGGTCTGGAGGCCCTGACCATGCGCGGGCTGGCCGACCGGCTGGGGGTGAGGGCGGCCTCCCTCTACTGGCACGTCCGCGATCGCGGTGAGCTGGTCGCCCTGCTGGCCGAGCGACTGCTGGCCGCGGTCCAGCCGCCCGCCGCCGGCGCCGGCTTGGACTGGCGCGAGCGGGCGCTGGCGGTCTGCGCCGCTCTGGAGCGGATGGTCGTGGAGCGACGCGACGCCGCCCGGGTCGTGCTCGAGGTGCCCGATGCACTCGAGCGCAGCCAGCCGCACCGGCGTCTGCGGGCGATCCTGGAGGGCGCCGGCCTGCCGAGGGCGGAGGCCGGGGAGGTGACGACCATGATGCTGACCTACGTGCTGGTGGGCGCGGGCCGGGCCACCGGGCCGCCGGCGGTGGAGAGGGGCCGGCCGGTTCTGCTCGCGATCGACACCGGCTCCCGGGGCGTGAACCTGCGGGCCGGCTCGGGCGTGATCGGCCTGGTCCGCAATGCCCACGGTCCCGCCTCCGCCGTACCGGCCCTGGTCCAGGGCGACCGGGTGGTGGTGCGGCGCCCGCGCGGCGTCCGGCCGGGGGAGCTGGAGCTGAACCCGGCCTACCCCTGGCGGGTGCGGGTCCAGGCTCCCACCTGGGGCACCTTCCTCGACCTCTCCGGCCTCGACGTGCGCGAGATCCACCTCGACAGCGGGGCGGCCCGGGTGGAGTGCGTCCTACCCCCGCCGCGCGGGGTGGTGCCCATCCACGTCTCCAGTGGCGTGGTCGGTGTCCGCCTGCGGCGCCCGCCGGGCGTGCCGGTGGTGGCCGACATCAGCACCGGGGCGCTCCACCTCAAGCTCGACGCCTTCAGCGTCCGGGCAACCACCGGTGACGCGCGCTGGGAGAGCGCCCCGGACGCCGCCGGCGGGGACCACTACCGGCTCCGGATCAACAGCGGTGCGGTGCGGGTGACGCTGGAGGAGGACCCCTCCATCACCGCCGGGCCGGTGGGGGCCGAGGTCACGGCCCCCCCGGCCGGCCTTGCCGCCGCCCTGAACGTGGTGCTCGACGGCGTGGCCGGCCGCCTCCCGGCAGCGACCTGAGCCCCATGGCCCGCGCGCCGGGAGGCTGGCAACGGTTCAGATGACGGCCCGCTCCGTGTAGCGGCCGAACACCTCCTCCATGGCGCCCATGATCTCGCCCTCGGTGCAGTACGCCCGCACCGCCTCCAGGATGTGGGGCATGAGGTTCTCTTTGGGGTCGGTCGCGGCCTTGCGCACCTGATCCAGCGCCCGGCTGGCCCGAGCCGCGTCCCGCCGGCGGCGCACCTCGCGCACCCGCTCCACCTGCTCCTGCTCCAGCTCCAGCGGGATGCGGAGGATCTCGATCTCCTCCTCGTTGCCCTGGGTGAACTCGTTCACCCCCACCATGATCCGGCGGCCCTGCTCCAGCTCCTGCTGGTGCCGGAAGGCGGCGTCGGCGATCTCCTTCTGGAAGAAGCCGGCCTCGATGGCCGGGATCACTCCCCCGTAGGCCTCGATGCGCTCGAAGTACGCTTCGGCCTCCTCCTCCAGCCGGTCGGTCAGGCTCTCGACGAAGTAGGAGCCGCCCAGGGGATCGACGGTGTTGACCACCCCCGTCTCGTAGGCGATCACCTGCTGGGTGCGGAGCGCGATCCGGGCCGCCCGGTCGGTGGGCAGGGCCAGGGCCTCGTCCATGGCGTTGGTGTGCAGGGACTGGGTCCCCCCCAGCACCGCCGCCAGCGCCTCGATGGCGGTGCGGGCCACGTTCACCTCGGGCTGCTGGGCGGTGAGCGACACGCCCGCGGTCTGGGTGTGGAAGCGCAGCTTCCAGGAGCGCTCGTCGCGGGCCCCGTACCGCTCCCGCAGGTGCCGGGCCCAGATCCGCCGGGCGGCGCGGAACTTGGCGATCTCCTCGAAGAAGTCGATGTGGGCGTCGAAGAAGAACGAGAAGCGGGGGGCGAACTCGTCCACCTTCAGGCCCCGCTCGATGCAGGCGTCGACATAGGCGAACCCGTCGGCGAGCGTGAAGGCCAGCTCCTGGGCGGCCGTGGCGCCCGCCTCGCGGATGTGGTAGCCGGAGATCGAGATCGTGTTCCAGCGCGGCACCTCGCGGGTGCAGAACTCCACCGAGTCCACCACCAGGCGCATCGAGGGGCCGGGGGGGAAGATGTACTCCTTCTGGGCGATGAACTCCTTCAGGATGTCGTTCTGCAGGGTGCCGTTGAGCCTGGAGAAGGGGACCCCCTGCTTCTCGGCCACGCCCAGGTACATGCAGAGCAGGATGGCGGCGGGCGAGTTGATGGTCATGGAGGTGGAGACCCGGTCGAGCGGGATGCCCTCGAACAGGCGCTCCATGTCGGCCAGGGAGTCGACCGCCACCCCGCAGTGGCCGATCTCGCCCCGGCTGGTGGGGGCGTCGGAGTCCTGGCCCATCAGGGTGGGCATGTCGAAGGCGACCGAGAGGCCGGTCTGGCCGTTGGCGAGCAGGTACTTGTAGCGCTGGTTGGTCTGTTCGGCGGTGGCGAAGCCGGAGAACTGGCGCATGGTCCAGAGCCGGCCCCGATAGCCGCTGGCGTGGATGCCCCGCGTGTACGGGTACTCGCCGGGAAGCTCGCGCCGACCGTCGACGTCGTCGGCCGTGTAGACGGGCTTCACCGGCAGCCCGGAGATGGTCCTCCCGAATTCCACCGAGGCCATGGTCCCATTCTGCGGCCCCGGCGCCCGGCGGACAATGTGACGTCGACCAAAAGGGGGCCGACGAGGATTGGTGCTCTCTGTGGCCGAGCACGATCCGGGCGGTGCGCTTTTGTCGTCCGGTCGGATTGTCTCTCCCGTCCTGCTGTCCTACGTTCCGGCCATGAGGGTGGTCCGTTCCCGGGGGAGGTCGAAGCCATGAGCGCGTCCACGGACCTGGAGCTCGAGGCCCGCCAGCTGGCCAGGCTGGCCCGGCAGCTGGAGGGGCTGGAGCACCGCTCCGGCTTCTACCGGCGCAAGCTGGCCGAGGCCGGGGTCATGGGGCTGCGGCCGCGCACGATCGCGGACCTGAGCCGGTTCCCCTTCACCACCAAGGAGGAGCTGCGCCAGAGCCAGCTCGAGGCCCCGCCGCTGGGCGCCCACGCGGCGGTCGACCTGCGCTCGGTGGTCCGGGTCCACTCCTCGACCGGGACCACCGGCCGGCCCAGCTGGGTGGGCCTCACCCGGCACGACGTCGCCGTATGGACCGAGGTGACCGCCAGTGCCCTGGCCACCGAGGGCCTGACTCCGGACGATGTGCTCGTGCACGGGGCCAGCCTGACCCTGTTCGTGGGCGGCCTGCCCTTCAAGGACGCCGCCGAGCAGATCGGCGCCACCTTCGTGCCCATCGGCACCGGCGCCTCCGAGAAGGCGGTCATGGCCTTCCAGGCCCTGGGCGCCAACGCCCTCCACTCCACACCCTCCTACGCCCTCTACCTGGCCGAGTACGTGCGCGAGCGCCACGGCCTCGACCCTCGGGAGCTGGGGGTGAAGAAGATCTTCGTGGGCGGGGAGCCGGGCGGCGGCGAACCCGCCACCCGGGCCCTGATCGAGGAGAGCTGGGGGGCGCGGGTGACCGAAGGGCTGGGCAACGCCGACATGGCGCCGGCCGTCTTCGCCGAGTGCCCGGCCCAGGCCGGTATGCACCACACCGCCGGCGACCACGTGCTGGTGGAGCTGATCGATCCCGTCTCCGAGGAGCAGATCCCCTGGGAACCGGGCGCGGTCGGCGAGCTGGTCTACACCGCCACCGACCGCGAGTGCTGCCCGCTGCTGCGCTTCCGGACCCGGGACCGGGTGCAGGTGCTGGGGGTGGGCTGCACGTGCGGCCGGCCGGGGCCGCGGATCCGCTGCGTCGGGCGCACCGACGACATGCTGATCGTGCTCGGCGTGAACGTGTTCCCGAGCGCGATCCGGGACGTGGTCGCCTCGCTGCATCCCCGCACCACGGGCGCCATCCAGGTCCTGCTGCCGGGGCCGGGACCCCGGGTGGAGCCTCCGCTCCGCGTCCGGGCGGAGCACGGACCGGGCGAGACGGATCTCGAGGGCCTGGGCACCGAGCTGGAGCGGCTGATCCGGGCCCGGCTGACGGTCCCGGTGCGGATCGAGCTGGTGCCGCCCGACACCCTGCCCCGCTCGGAGATGAAGTCCACCCTGGTGCGGCGGCTGGACCAGGAGGGCTGAGGCCGGCGGCCTCTCACCTGGCCTGCCCGAGGAGCGAGAGCCGGCCGGCGCGCGGGCTCTCGCCGATGCTGATCGCGGTCCAGCGGGTGCTGCGCAGGGCCGCGACGGCGAGGGCGGCCAAGGCGAGCGAGCCGCTCAGCAGGAGCAGGATGGTGGGCCAGTCGGGCAGCCATCCCAGGTGCGGGCCGAGCAGACGCAGGGCGGTGGGATGGAGGATGTGGCGGCCCCGGGATCGACGTCCGAGCCACGAGCCGACCGGTATCGACCAGGCGGCGCGACGCCACGGGGCGGGGACGGACCGGAGGACGAAGAGTGCCACCGACGTCGCGAGGGGAAGCGTCGCCGGCCGGATGAACACGTTGGCCTCGTGGGCGGTCGCACCCGGCGCGACCGTGAGGCTCTCCCTCACGGGGGCGCCGTCGAGGCGGCCCGCCGCCGGCGCCGGGTCGATTCCCGTTCCGCGCTGGCGGGGCAGCCGCGGGCGAAGTGACCGACGTGGAACGGCGCCTCCTCGTCGGCGAGGCGCGTCCACGGCCGCGCCGGCGCCCCGCCATGGGAAGCGCCCGTAGGCCCGCCAGGAGCCGAGGACGGGCTGGACGGCGACGGCGAGGGCGGTCAGGACGAGCGGCCCCCTGCGACCGACCCGGACGGGCGACCACGAGGAAGAAGAGGCGAAGCTGGGCGATCGGCGCCGGAGAAGCAGGGACCCGTCGCCGTGGACCGGAGAGACGCCGGCGTCGCCGAGGCCGTCGAGGTCACCGCGCGCAATGGAGCAGGGCCCGCTCGGGCGCGAGCGTGACCAGGGAGCGACCAGCGGTGCTGGGGAAGCGGCCGATTCGAAGGTCGGCACCGTACCTTCGGCAGAGACTCGGTCCCCTGGCGAGGACGAAGGCCGGCACCGAGCAGCGGCTAGGCCACCGGTCCGTGATCGGCCCGGCGTGCGCTGGGTCGTGGTGGGCACGACCCGGGCCGAGAGGGGATGAAGGCCACGGTCACGATGGTCGGGGACCGGAGCGAATCGAACTCGAACCACCTCCCCCGAGAGGGACGGCGGGCCGTCGACCAGGGTCGGCCGGCATGGCCGTCTGGTGCGGCGGCGATCCGGTCCCGCTCGGCTCGGGCCGGGGCTGCGGCGGCTGGGGGCGCCCCGTGCCATCCCGAAGGTCGATCGCCGGCCGTCCGTCAGCCGGGCGGGCGGTCCCGGCTCGGCCCGTGTCCGGTCGCCACCGCCGCCAGCCGTGCCGGGTCGTCGGGCGGGCGGTTGCCCCGCCAGACCACGTGCAGGTCCGGCCGGACCAGGATCAGGTCCCGCCGGTAGAGGTCGCGGGCGGCGGGGTCGGGGAGGTCGAGGACGTCGAGGGGGGCGCCCAGGGCCCGGATCGCGGCCTCCAGGCCCCGGGTGTCGGCGCGGGTACAGCCCAGTCGGAGCAGCGTGTACCCCTGGCCGAGGTGGTCGTGGAGGGCGCTGCCGTCCTCGAGCCAGACGTGGGGCAGGCGGGCCCCCGGCCAGGTGGTGGGCACGTAGCGGGGGCTGTCGGGGTCGGGCCCCTCCCCCGGCTCGGGCCAGATCAGGGGTGAGTCCACGTACCGGTAGCCGGCCTCGATGCCCAGGATCTCGGTCACCTTGCGCTGCTCCCGATCGAAGCGACGCGCCATCTCCTCCGGCGTCGACGCCCGCCGCCAGCGCTCGCGGCCCTCCATGGCCGCCCGGGAGGCGCGCAGGTTGCGCAGGCCGATGGGACGGCGCTCCCGCTCGTAGGCGGGAAGGAGCCCGGATCCCCCCCACCCGGCCAGGACCGCGGCCAGCTTCCAGGAGAGATCGATGGCGTCCCCCACCCCGGTGTTCATGCCCAGGCCCCCGGTGGGGACCACCAGGTGGGCGGCGTCGCCGGCGAGGAACACCCGACCGACCCGGTAGCGGTCGGCGCAGAGCAGGTGCTGGGTCCAGGGGTTGACCGAGCGCAGCTCGTAGCCCACCGGCAGGCCCACGGCCCGTTCGAACACCAGGGCCATCTCCGCGTCCTCGCCGGCCGGGTGGTGCAGGGTCCAGTGACGGGTGTCGTCCTGGAGGATCAGGAAGGGAAACCCCGGCTGCACGATGTGGTAATGACGTCCCCTGCCGATGGGGATGCGCTGGTAGAGATCGTCGCTCCGGAACAGCGCCTGGCGCAGGGTCCGGATCCCTCCCTCACCCTCCAACCGGACGCCGATCTGATGACGGACGGTGCTGTTGCCCCCGTCGCAGCCGACCAGGTAGGCGGCGCGCACCCTCACCACGGCGCCGTCGTCGGTCCGCACCCGGGCGACCACCGATCCCGGGTCCTGACCGAGGGAGATCAGCTCCCACCCGAAGCGGACCTCGACGCTGGGCAGCCGCTCCACGAACGAGCGCAGGAGCGGCTCCAGGGTGTACTGGGAGATGACCTGGGACGGCTCCAGCGGCCGGCCGTCGTTGTGCGCCGCGATCTCGGCCTGCGCCCGGGCGACCGAGGGGTAGGGCAGGTGCACCAGGGGAGGACTGGCCAGGGAGGGCGTCAGGAAGACGTCCATGGGCGCGTCGCGCGGCAGCCCGGCCTCCCGCACCGCCTCGGCGATGCCCAGCCGGCGGAAGATCTCCATGGTCCGGGGATTGCAGCGCTCCATCCGGGGGAGCTGGATGGTGCTCGGCTCGCGCTCGATCAGGAGGCAGCGGACGCCACGACGGCCCAGGTCCAGGGCCAGGGTCAGGCCGACCGGACCCGCCCCCACGATCAGGACCTGGGTCTCGATCGGGGGGCGGTCCCGGCCGGTCTCCCGCCCCCGGCCGGAGGGTCGGGGGCGCGGCTCAGAGGGCGAAGAAGACGGTCTCGTCGTCGCCTTGCAGACGCACGTCGAAGTGGTAGACCCCGTTCTCGCCCCGGGCGATCAGCGTGTGCCGGCGCTCGGGGTCGACCCGTTGCAGCACCGGGTCGGCGGCGTTGGCCTCCTCCTCGTCGGGGAAGTACATCCGGGTGTTGAGGTGCTTGAGCAGGCCACGGGCGAACACGGTCACGTTGAGGTGAGGGGCCTGCTGGCGGCCGTCCGGGCCCGGCACCGGCCCCGGTCGCCGGACCACGACCTGGAAGACGCCCTCGGGGTCGGTGCGGGAGCGGGCGAACTGGTCGCCCTGCCAGATCTCCAGCAGGCCGTCGGGCACCGGCTCGCCGGCGCCGTCGATCAGCTGCCCCTGGATGCGGATCGCGCCCGGGGCACCGGGGTCGACCGCCTGCTGGTCGCCGGTGAAGGGCAGGGCGAAACCGAAGAACGGTCCCACCGTCTGGGATGGAGTCGGTGCCTCGGCCATCGGCTAGATCCCCATCGGTGTGGCGTTGCGCCCGCGGAGCACGATGTCCCACCGATAGCCCAGCGCCCACTCCGGCCGGGTGATGTCGAAGTCGAAGCTGGCCACCAGGCGCTCGCGGCCGCGCGGGTCGGGGATGGACTGGAGGATGGGGTCGTGCGCCATCAGGGGGTCGCCGGGGAAGTACATCTGCGTGACCAGGCGGCTGCCCAGCTCGGGTCCGAAGACCGAGAAGTGGATGTGCGCCGGCCGCCAGGCGTTGGGGTGGTTGCGCCAGGGGTAGGCGCCCGGCTTCACGGTGACGAAGCGGTAGCGGCCCTCGGCGTCGGTCAGGCAGCGGCCGGCGCCGGTGAAGTTGGGGTCGAGGGGGGCGGGGTGGTCGTCGCCGGGATCGACGTAGCGTCCGGCGGCGTTGGCCTGCCAGATCTCGACCAGGGTGTTGGGGACGGGCCGCCCGTCGCTGTCCAGCACCCGGCCGGTGACGATGATGCGCTCGCCGATGGGCTCGCCCGGGTGCTGCCGGGTCAGGTCGTTGTCGTTCGGCCCCACCGGCGTACGTCCAAAGGCCGGCCCGGGTGCATGGTGGAACCACTCCGGGTCGAGCCGGACCAGCGGTCGGCTCGGCGCCCGCAGCACCGTCGCCCGGTAGTCCGGGTGAAGGTACGGCGGATCGAACTCCACCACGTCCGCTGTCGTCATCGTCCTCCTCCAATCCTCATCAAGGGTCATCATAGTTGGCCCCGCTCACGCCGCCGGCGCGCGGGGAGCGATCCCGGCCGTCATCTGGGCACCGGCGGGCGGAACAGGCGCGTGTGCTTCACCGGCAGCCGATAGATGCGGGCCGCGTTGCCACCCAGGATCAGGTTCAGGTCGTCCTGGGGGATGCGCAGGCGCTGCAGCTCGCGCAGGCTCCATCCCCAGTAGTCCACCTGGTGGTGGACGACGCCCTGGCTGCGGATCTGCACCGGGTAGACGGGCGGGTAGCGACCGGGCTGGTAGTGGAAGGGCATGCTCGCCCCCCAGTCCGTGGCCCAGAGCAGCTTCTCCGGGCCGATGTTGGGGTCGGCCAGCGCCCGTTCGTAGAGCTCGGCCCACCACAGTCCGCACTCCAGATAGACGTTGCTGTGGGCGGCGGCGACGTGCAGGCAGTCCTCCTGCAGCTTCTCCGACCACCACCCCTGGACCCCGCCGTGGTTGAGCACCAGGGGGACGTCGGGGAAGGCGGCGGCCAGGTCGTGGGCCCAGAGCGGGTTCAGGTTGAAGCCGCCCAGGGCTCCGGTGGAGTAGGTGGTGGGCCCGTAGCCCATGGGGCAGCCGGTGTGGAGCTGCACCGGCACCCCGTGCCTGGCCGCCACCTCCATGATCCGCAGCATGTTGCGGGTGGCCGTCTCCTGGGAAACCGGCTCGCGGGGGTTGGGAGGGAAGGGCATGTAGGGGCTGCCCTCGCCGATGCCGACGTACCTGCCGGTGGCGAGCAAGCGGTCGAGCTCGGCGCAGACCCCCTCGATCGACCACTCCTCTTCGCCCTTGCGGACCCGCTCCAGGTACTCGTGGGCATTGCAGACGGCGACGAAGCGGTCGGGATGGGCCTCGACGATCCGGGCGTTGAGCTCGTTGCTCATCCCGAAGGCGGGCAGGAGCACGCACATGTCGACGCCGTAGCACTCCATGTCGTAGAGAAGCCGCTCCGAGTTGTCGTACGGCTCCAGCGCCCCCAGCACGCTGGAGAGCGCCTCCCACTCCTGGCCCGGCTGCGCCTGTTTCTCCCGCAAAGCCGCGCCCGCGGCGAAACGCTGTGCGTGGACGTGGGTGTCGACGACGAACCGGCCCAGCTTCATGGCTCGCTCCTGTGGGTGAATGGCATCCGCGATGCTGACGCTCCGCCGGAGGCGGCGCCTTCCGACCCCGCGGCTCGGACCCGCCGCGCCGCGTCGGCCCGCAGGGCCACGCGGTCGAGCTTGCCGGTGGCGGTCTCGGGCATGGCGGGGATGAGCTCCAGTCGCTCCGGCCACTGCAGGGGCCCCGCCCCACGTGCCTTGAGGAAGTCCACCAGCTCCTCCAGGGTCAGGCTGGCTCCGGGCCGGAGCACCACGTAGGCGCAGGCGCGCTCGCCCAACCGGGGGTCGGGCATGGCCACCACGGCCACCTGGGAGACGGCCGGGTGCTGGAGGACCAGCTCCTCGATCTCGGCGGGCACCACCGCCTCGCCGCCGCGCTGGATGATGTCCTTGAGCCGGCCGGTGATGTGCACGTAGCCCTCGACGTCGATGAAACCCTGGTCGCCGGTCCGGTAGTAGCCGGAGGGGGTGAAGATGCGCCGGTTCTCCTCCGGAGCCCGGTAGTACCCGGTGAAGACGCTGGGGCCACGCACGGCCAGCTCGCCGACCTCGCCCGGAGGCAGCTCCCGACCCTCGGCGTCCAGCGTCACCCAGCGGTGGCCGGGGATGGTGGGACGGCCGACCGTGCCCACCAACCGGTCGAGTGGTTCGTCGGCCGAGTGGCCGACCGACGGCCCCTCGGTGCAGCCGTAGGCGGAGCCGATGAAGGCACAGCCCCAGCTTTCGAAGAAGCGCTTGGCCCGGAGGGCCAGCTCCCGGTCCAGGTGGCTGCTGGTGCTGCCGACCACGCGGAGCGAGCCGAGGTCGTAGCGGTCGAGGTCGGGCTCCTCGAGCAGGTCCTTGAGCAGCGCCGGCACCAGCACCATGGACGTCACCCGCTCGCGGCTGACCGCCTCCAGGATGGCCCGGGCCCGGGGAGTGCCGACCACCACCAGCCTGGCCCCGGCGAGCAGCCACCCCCCCAGCGGACCCTGGTTGGCCATCCCGTGGGCCACCGGGGTGCAGGCGATCAGCACGTCGTCGGGGTGCCGGTTGACGGCGATGGCCATCATGTTGCCCAGGAAGCTGTTGTGGGTCCTCGGCACCGCCTTGGAGCGGCCGGTCGCCCCGCCGGTGAGGAAGATGACGGCCACGTCGTTGGGGTCAGGGCGTGGGAAGGAGCGCACCAGCTCGCGCGATCGGTCGGGATCGTAGCCGCCGACCAGCTCCGACAGTCGGACCGTGCCCACAGGCGTCGGCTCGTCATCGTCCACGACCACGGCGAGGGCGGGGAGGAGCCGGTCGCGCCGCAGCGCCTCCACCACCGCTGAGAAATCCCGGCTGCGGTCCCTGGCCGGGAAGAACCACGCCGCCGGCCGGGTCAGCTCGATCAGGGCCCGCAGCTCGGCCAGGCCCAGCCGTGGGACCACCGGCACCGGCACGGCGGCGACCCGCTGCAGGGCGTGGAAGACCACCAGGTACTCGGCCCGGTTGGGGAGCTGGACCACCACCCGGTCGTAGCGGCCCACGCCCTGGTCGCGGAGCGCGCAGGCGAGCGTGGCCACCTCGCGCTCGACGTCGATCCAGCGGAGTCGGCGGCGATCGTCGACCAGCGATTCGCGTTCCGGGTCTCGCCCCACCGCCCGCTCGAACACGTCCACGTAGGTCTGGTTTGGCCACCAGCCGTTGCGGACGTACTCCTCGATCACCTCGCGTGGGTAGGGCACCGCCCCCTCGAGGTACGATGGGGTCCGTTCCTCCGTCCCTCCGGCCCTTTCGGACGAACCACCGTCCCGTCCCCCCTGCATCACCGGCTGCTCCCGCTCATCCGCTCACCTCCCTCCTCGGCCCTTGGCCGCGCTTCACCCCCCGCTCGGCCCGGGCGCCGTCCCCATCCCCCCACGATCCCACCTGCAGCTCATCGACGCCCGGCTCGGCCGCCACCGTCGGTCGCGGCCCCCTGGGGCCCGTGGCGCCCGCGACGCCGGGGCTGCGCGTGCTCCCGAAGCACGAGCGACACGAAGTCGTCGGCGATCTGGTCGGGTGACGCTCCCGCCGGGTCGTACCACTTGTAGACCCAGCTGGTCATCCCGAGCAGCGCCATGGCGCCCCGGCGCGGGTCCACCCTGGGAATGAGCCCGGCCTCGGCGGCATCCCTGACCGCCCTGGCGAAGACGCCCACGTAGCGGCGCTCCTTCTCCAGGAACGTCTGCTCGGCCGCGTCGTCGAACCGGGGCCGGTGCCCGAAGAAGACCGTGAAGAGGCTCTTTCGCTCGGCGACCAGCCCCACGTGCCGGCGGATCAGCTCGGCCAGACGCTCGCCCGGGTCCTCGATGGCGGGCACGTCGGCGATCCGCTGGAAGCCCAGCTCCCAGGCGCGGTCGAAGAGGAGGAAGAGGAGATGGGACTTGGATCGGACGTAGTGGTAGAGCCCGGCCTTGCGCATGCCCATGGCCTGGGCCACGTCCTCCAGGGTGCCGGCGTCGTAGCCCTTGGCATCGAAGACCTCGCTGGCCTTGGCCAGGATCTCCTCCCGGCGCTCCAGGTACTCGACGCTCGGCGCCTCGAGGCGGGGCCGTCCGGGCCGCCGCCTGGCCTGGCCTCCCTCCGGTCGGTGAGGGGGCTCGGCATCCTTGGCCGGATGGACGATCATGGTTGTGGAGGCACCTCCCGTGCCGTCGTGCGACCGCAGCAGTGTACAGCTTAATTAGAACGACTCGTCGGTAGATTGTCAACGACAGACTCGGCGCAGGGTTCCGGATCATATGATTAAATCGACCGGTCGGTAAATTCGAAGGAGACCGATCTGCCGGGTGGACCATCCAGGATCTGCGTCACAGGGGAGCGAGAAGAGGGGTAGGGCCTCGCCCTGCGAGAGCGAGCCCGGAGGCGCCGTTCCTTCGCCGGACCATGCCTCCGGCCCCGATCGGGGTGGCCCGGGGGCCCGTCTCGCCCCCGATCTGAGCACCATGCGCCGCCTCGCCGCCGTGGCCCAGGGCACGGCGCCGGCCGATCTCGTGCTCACCGGTGGAGCGCTGGTCAACGTCTTCACCGAGGAGATCCAGACGGGCTGGGGCGTCGCCGTGGCCGGGGGGCGAGTGGCCTTCGTCGGTCCCGACGCGGAGGTTGCAGCCCGGGCCGGGGAGGGATCGGAACGCATCGATCTGGCCGGTGACCTGGTGGCCCCGGGCTTGATCGAGGGTCACACCCACCTGACCCGGGTCCGCGTCTCCGACATGATGGATCGCCAGGTGGCGTGCGGGGTCACGACCACCATCGTGGAAAGTCAGGAGCTGTCGTTCATCGTCGGGCCGGAGGGGGCGAGGGTCTTCCTGGACGAGGCCGAGCGGGTGGCGGGCCGTCTCTTCTACACCGTCTCGGGCCTGATCTGCATCGATCCCGAGCTCGACGCCCGGCTGCGGGCCGAGGACTGGGTGCCGCTGCTCGACCATCCCCGGGTGGTGGGGCTGGGCGAGATCTACTGGGCGGACCTCCTCCGCGGCCATCCCCGCACCGAGGCCCTCATCGAGGCGGCCCTGCGCCGTGGCCTGGCCGTGGAGGGGCACGGGGCGGGGGCGCGCGTGGCCTCCCTCCACGCCCTGGCCGCCTTCGGGGTGGGCTCCGATCACGAGGGCACCAACGCCGACGAGACGCTGGCGCGCCTGCGCGCCGGGCTGATCGCGTTCGCGCGCCACGGTGCGACGCGCCAGGACGTGGAGGCCATCGCCGCCCTGTGGCGCGATCACCGCGGGCTCGACCTGAGCCGCCTCGGCCTGGTCTCGGACGGCGTGGAGCCGGATGTCCTGGACCGGGGCGAGACCCTGAACGCGGTGGTGGAGCGGGTGGTGCAGCTGGGGCTGCCGCTGCCCAGGGCGGTGCGGATGGCCAGCCGGACGGTGGCCGAGCACTTCGGCCTGGGGCGCTGGCTGGGCGGGCTGAGCCCGGGGATGCTGGCCGACCTGGTGGTGGTGCCGCGGGAGGGAGGCTTCCGGCCCCGGCTGGTCCTGGTCGGCGGCCGGCGACCGGAGCCCTCCCGGCCGTCCACCTATCCGGATTGGATGCTGGACACGGTGTGCGTGCCCGACCTTCCGGCGGAGCTGCTGACCCGGCCGCCGGCCGGCCGCTGGCGCGCCATCCAGTTCCGGGGACCGCTGGTCACGGTCGAGGTCGAGAGCGACGGCCGCTCGGATCTGGTCTGCACGGTGGTCGACCGCGACGGCGGCAGCCGTGGTTTCCGCGGACTGCTGCGGGGTTTCGGCCTCCGTGACGGAGCCGCTGCGATCAGCTCCGGCTGGGAGTGCCCGGGCGTGCTCATGGTCGGCGACCGCCCCCAGGACATGGCCATCGCCGTCCGTCGCCTGCGCGACCTGCGCGGCGGCGCCGTGGTGACGAGCCGGGGCCGGGTGCTGGCCGAGTACGCTGCTCCCGTGGCCGGCCTCTACAGCACGGAGCCGATGGCGACGGTGGTGGAGCGGGTGACCGGGGTCAATCGGGCGCTGCGGGAGCTGGGCTGCGACCTCCCCAATCCCATCCTGAGCCTCGAGGTCCTCACCACCGGGGCCATCCCCTTCCTGCGCATCTGGGCGGGCGGCTACCGTCGCCTGCGCGACGGGGCCCTCCTGGGGCTGGCCTGGGAGGAGGGGCGATGAGGGTCGCGGCCGTCATCGCCGAGATCCTGAGGCGGGAGGGGGTCTCGCTGGTCGTGGGCTATCCCGTCAATCCCATCATCGAGGCCGCGGCCGCCGCCGACATCCGGCCCATCATCGTCCGCCAGGAGCGCACCGGCATCCACATGTGCGATGCCCTGGGCCGCGTGACCTCGGGCGAGCGGGTCGGCGTCTTCGTCATGCAGCACGGCCCCGGGGTGGAGAACTCCTTCGGGGGCGTGGCCCAGGCCTACGCCGACTCGGCTCCGGTCGTGGTCGTTCCGGCCGGCTACCGCAGGGGCCTGACCGGCGTCCCGCCCAACTTCAGCGCCTTCCTCAACTACCAGCACGTCACCAAGTACGCGGAGCAGGTCACCAGGGCGGGGGACGTGCCCGCGGCCCTGCGCCGGGCCTTCTCGCAGGTCCGCAACGGCCGTCCCCGGCCGGTGCTGGTCGAGGTCCCGGCGGACGTGTTCGAGGAGGAGGTCCCCGAGCCGCTCGATTACCGGCCCGCCCTGCGCGCGCGGACCGCCCCCGACCCGACCGCGGTCGAGGAGGTGGCGGCGGTGCTGGTGGCGGCCGAGCGCCCGGTCCTGTACGCCGGCCAGGGGGTGCACTACGCCCGCGCCTGGGCGCCGCTGCGCGAGCTGGCGGAGCTGCTCGAGGCTCCGGTCACCACCAGCCTCCAGGGCAAGAGCGCCTTCCCCGAGCACCATCCGCTCGCGCTCGGTTCGGGAGGGCGGGCGGTGCCGGGCCCGGTCCACGAGTTCCTGCGCGACGCCGACCTGATCTTCGGCATCGGCTGCAGCTTCGCCACCACCGCCTACGGCGTGGCCATGCCCCCGGGCAAGACCATCGTTCACGCCACCCTGGATCCGGCCGACCTGAACAAGGACGTCCCGGTCGAGTACGCGCTCCTGGGCGACGCTCGCCTGATCCTGGAGGCCCTGCTGGCCGCGATTCGGGAACGCCTGGGCGGGCGACCCCGGGGCCGTGCCAAGGAGGTGGGAGAGCGCATCGCCGCCAGCCGCCAGCGGTGGATGGAACGCTGGCTGCCCAGGCTCACCTCGGAGGAGCGCCCGCTCTCCCCCTACCGCGTCATCTGGGAGCTCATGCGGGCGGTGGACGTGTCCCGGACCATCATCACCCACGACGCCGGCAGCCCCCGCGACCAGCTCTCCCCCTTCTGGCAGGCCAAAGAGCCTCTGACCTACCTGGGCTGGGGCAAGTCGACCCAGCTCGGCTATGGGCTCGGCCTCGCCCTCGGGGCCAAGCTGGCCCGCCCCGACCACTTGGTGGTCAACGTGTGGGGCGACGCCGCCATCGGGTTCACCGGCATGGACCTGGAGACCGCGGTGCGGGAGCGCATCCCCGTCCTGTCGATCCTGCTCAACAACTCCTGCATGGCGGTGGAGTTGCCGGTGATGCCGGTCTCGACCGAGCGGTACCGCAGCACCGACATCACCGGCGACTACTCGGCTCTGGCCAGAGCCCTGGGCCTCTACAGCGAGCGCGTCGCCGAGCCTTCGGAGATCCGGCCTGCCATCCTCAGGGCGGTCCGGCAGACGGAGGAGGGGACGCCAGCCCTGCTGGAGTTCATCACCGCCAAGGAGACCGAGTACCCGAGGCCATAGGGGTGCCCGGTGGCCGCGCTCGGCCGTGGCGGGTCGGCGCACGGCCTCCTCTGGATCGGGCGGTGGACCGGGGCCCGGCCCAGGGTGTCCCGTAGCCCGAGGACGACGGGCACCGGCGCCAGGAGGACGGTCGGCACGCCCGGGGCGAGCGCCATCGGGAGATCGACGCTCGAGGACGAGTTGTGGGGCGGGGCCGGGTACGACCTCGTGTACCGCCAGGGCCGGGTCCGCCCAGGGTGGCGGCCCGTCTCGTTCATCGTGCCCCCGGCTGCCCTCCGGACGCCGTCGTGGGCCAGGCCCGCGAAGCGGTCGCCGTCGCCGGGAGGAGCGGCGCGTGAGGTCGGTCTGAAAGGAGCTCGGGCTGGAGCGGAGCCGCCCCTCCGGCCCGTCGCCGCGACCACCACCGGCCGTCCGCATCCCGGCCTCCTCCGGAGCGCTGGCGTGGGTCTCGGCGACGTCGGGCGCCGGTCCGGCGACGCCGGCCCTGTCGGCCAGGCGCACGAGGGCGGTGGCCGCCCAGGCGTACGGTCGCCGGTCGAGGGGCTGCCGACGAGGTGGCCGAGCTCGGGCCTACCCGGTCCCACCGGCTGGCGAGCGCCGATTCACCCCGGCGTTCAGCCGAGCGATCAACAGCTCCGCGAGGTACAGGTTGATGAGCCATGAGACCCACGCGCCGACCGCGTAGACCTGGGCGTAGGGAAGGCCGAGGAAGGCCAGGCCCAGCCAGGTCCTGAAGGTCACCGCGGTGAAGATGAGCGCGTACGAACGGGTCATCCAGGCCCGGTGGACGGCGATCTGCCGACGCCGGATGGCCACGTAGGCCCTCGCCGTGGTGAGCAGCATCAGGATCGCGAGGGCTGCGAAGCCGCCATGGGCCAGGGGTCCGCCCAGTGAGAGCGGCGCCAACAGCAGTCCTCCCGCACCGGCCGTCAGGGCCGCCGTCAGGTAGATGCGTCCCATCCACCGGTGCACGCGGGGGTGGCGGGACCGAATCCGGCGCGCGAACTGCCACGGCCCGAGTGCGAGCGCGACGACACCGCCGCCGACGTGCAGCAGCAATGGGCCCAGATGGGCGAGATAGACGGCCTTCTGAGCCGGCAGGAAGAGGCTGGGGTTGAGGCTGAAGTAGCGCGCCGAGTAGAGCGCCAACCCGACGGCCATGACCGTCATCAGCACCCAGCCGACGCTCCGCCGGCGGCCGCCTGAGGTGCGGGCCGGCCTCACACGCTCGAGCTCCCTGGTGTCCATCAGTTCGTTCTTCCTCGCTCGTTCACTCCCTGGGGTGGGTCGGACTGACGCCGGCACCAACGGTATGGTCGGGTGGAGCGTGCGTCGTCCTCCCCAGGGGGGATCCGGTCGAGGTCGGGTCGTCCCCCGGGGGGACGACACGGGTGGTGGCGCACCCCGAAGCTCGGCAACCGGCCGCCGCCCGGGAGGCGTCCGGACCCCAGGTCGCGCCCTCCGGGGCGAGGGGCGCGACCGAGGGCGGATGGCCGCCATCGGCTGGGTCGGCGACGCCGCCTCGACCGCGCCCGCCGGCCGAGACCGTGGCCGGCTCCGATCCCGATCAGCGGGTCGCTCTCGCGCCCGGAGGCCGGAGTCGGGGATCGGCGTCGAGCGCCGCCCCCGGAGGGGCCCAAAGGCCCTCAGTGCTCGTGGACGATCAGGCCCCGGATGTTGCGGCCCTCGAGCATGTCCTGGTAGCCCTGGTTGATCTCCTCCAGCTTGTAGCGCCGGGTGATCAGCTCCTCCAGCTTCAGCTGACCGTTCCGCCAGAGGTCGAGCAGCCTGGGGATGTCGTACACGGGGTTGGCGGAGCCGAACACGGAGCCCACGATCCGCTTCTGGAAGAGGGTCAGGACCGAGCCCGGGACGTGCACGGTCTCGAGCTCCTCGTGGGCGAGGCCGGTGACCGTGACCTGGCCGCCCTTGCGGATGGCGTCGAAGGCGGCGCGCACGATCGTCTCGTCCACCACGCCCACGGTGACGATGGCGTGGTCGGCGCCGACCCCGGGGGAGAGCCGCTCCCAGACCAGCTGGTGCGCCTCGGCCGCGCTCGGCACGCTGTGGGTGGCCCCCAGCTGCTCCGCCATCTCCCGCTTCATGGCCACCGGATCCACCGCCACCACGTGCTTGGCGCCGGCCATGCGGGCGCCCTGGACGGCGTTGATCCCGATCCCCCCGACGCCGTACACGACCACCGTGTCCCCGGGCGCGACCCGGGCCGCGTAGACCGCGGAACCCCAGCCGGTGGGCACGCCGCAGCTGACCAGGGCGGCGACGTCCAGGGGGATGTCCCGGTCGATCTTGACCACGCTGTGCTGGGAGACCGTGCCCCACTGGGAGAAGGTGCCCAGGAGGGCGAAGCCACCGAAATCCTCGCCGTCCCGGTGCAGGCGGAACCCACCCGCGGGCAGGACCCCGGTCAGGGCGTTGGCGCCGAGGTCGCACAGGTTCTGCTGGCCGGTGGAGCAGAACCGGCAGCGGCCGCAGGAGGGGATGAAGGCGCAGACCACGTGATCGCCCGGCTCGACGGTGGTGACGCCGGGTCCCACCTCCTCGATGATCCCGGAGCCCTCGTGGCCGCCCACGATCGGGAACCTGGGCCTCACGTCCCCGGTCTGCATGTGCTGGTCGGAGTGGCAGAGGCCCGCGGCCACGTAGCGGATCCGGACCTCGCCCTCTCGGGGCGGGTCGAGTTCCAGCTCCGTGATCTCCCAGTCCCGGTGCGGGCCCCTCAAGATCGCCGCTCTCGTCTTCATCTCACACCTCCGAACTCGACGGCCGGTCCCGGCCGCGGCTGGTTGGCCTGGATGGATCCGCACCTTCGGTGGTCGCCCGGACGGGACGGGCCCGCTTGGCGCCGCTCGCGTACACGCCCCCGGCGCGGGGCCGCCGGCGAACCGTGCCCCTCCCGCCCGGGCGGGCGGGGCGGCCCCCGGTCGGATGGGGGCCGCCCTCGCCCCGGCCGGTCAGCCGTTACCCCACACCGAACGGGTGACGCGGGCGACCAGCTCCAGCTTCTGCCGCTGCTGCTCGGGCGTGATCCGGTTGCCCTCGATGGTGGAGGCGAAGCCGCACTGCGGGCTCAGGGCCAGGCGCTCCAGGGGGACGTAACGGCTCGCCTCCTGGATACGCGCGCGCAGCTCGTCCTCGCTCTCCATGCGCGCCTTCTTCGTGCTCACCAGGCCGAGCACGACGGTTCGGTCCTCGGGCACGTGCCGCAGCGGCTCGAACCCTCCGGAGCGCTGGTCGTCGTACTCCAGCAGGAAGCGCTGGAAGAGCGTCCTCTCGAAGATGCGCGAGATCGGCTCGTAGTCGCCCTCGGCGTAGAACTTGCTCTGGTTGTTCCCCCGGCAGATGTGGAGGCCGAAGGTCACCCCGGGATGGCCCTGGATGATGGCGTTGTCCATCTCGATGCAGCGGTCGATCAGCTCCTCGGGGTCGCTGCCACGCTCCCGGTAGCCGGCCCGCATCTTGGGGTCGAGCAGGGCCGCGTACTGGGGGGCATCGATCTGGATGTAGGTGCAGCCCAGGCGGATCAGCTCCTCGACCTCGCGCCGGGAGTGGTCCACGATGTCGGCCAGGTAGGCGTCCCGGGTCGGGTAGGCGCCGCCCGACTTCTGGGGGTCGTAGTAGGCGGCGGCCTGCTGGGCGCTGAGCATGGTCACCTTGCCCGGACGCTGCGCGCGCGCCCGCAGGTAGGTCCACTCCTCGCCGCACATGCTCCGGCGCCAGCGCAGCCGGTCCACCACCACCGGCCGGCGCATCACCAGCTCCTCCCCGCTCTCGTCGCGGAAGGGGATGGCCCAGCCGCCCTCCTTGTCGAAGCCGTCGAAGGACTCGACCAGGTGGCCGAAGAAGGCGTACCGGCGATACTCGCCGTCGGTGACGACGTCGATCCCCGCCTCCTCCTGCAGGCGGATGGCTTCGTCGACCGAGCGGTCCTCGATGCGCTTGAACTCGGCGTGGGACAGCTCGCCCGCCTCCAGGCGCCGACGCGCCTCCATCAGCTCGGGAGGGCGGAGGAGGCTGCCGACCACCTCGGCACGGGCGTGGGAGACGGCGGCCGCCGACTCCCGGGTCGTGCTCTGTGTGCTCATGGCTGGATCACCTCACGTACACGCGTACCGATGGATGCATGAGAGCGTAGGGGAGGGAACGAGCCGGGGGCCGGCCCGCGGTCGATGGGGCCGCCTGCGGCCCGGCGTCCCGAACCGTGCCGGTGGGAACCCCGGCCCCCGCGGCGCCGACGCCGTCCGCCGGGACCGGGGCCATCGGCGGAGTACCCACCCACTCCATCAGAAGTACACGGACCGCCAGAACTGGTCCGTCCGGCTGGCCGCGTCCTCGTAGCAGGTGGTCGAGCCGCCGGAGAGCACGTAGACGCGATCGCAGTTGGTCGCGAGCGCCCGGAGGTTCTGGTCCACGATCAGGAGCGCCACGCCCTGCTCCCGGCAGGCGGAGAGCACGCTCCCCAGCACGTCCACCACCACCCTCGGCGCCAGCCCCAGGCTCAGTTCGTCCACCATCAGGAGCCTGGGCCGGGCCATCAGGCCGCGGGCGATGGCGAGCATCTGCTGCTCGCCGCCGCTGAGCAGGCCCGCCTTGCGGTCCAGCATCCGGCCCAGGGCGGGAAAGAAGGCCAGCACGCGCTCCCGCTCGGCGCGTCCGTGTGGCTGGCCCACGGCGGCCGCCCCGAAGACCAGGTTCTCCTCGACGGTGAGGCCGCGCAACACCCCGCGGCCTTCGGGCACGTGAACCACGCCCAGCCTGGCCACGCCGCGCGGGCCGGCGGGCAGGGGGGTGTCGTCGAAGGACAGCTCGCCGGCGCGGCGGGGCAGCATCCCCGAGATGGCCCGCAGGGTGGTGGTCTTCCCGGCGCCGTTGCGCCCGGCCAGCCCCACCACCTCGCCGGGGTGGACCTCGAGGTCAACCCCGGTCAGGATCACGGTGCGGCCGTAGCCGGCGTGGAGTCCACGGACCCTGAGGCCGCTCACATCGATCCCTCCCGGATTCCGACCACGGGTCGGCCCATCATCCGGTTCCGCCTGCCCGGCACGATCCATCCGCGAGCGCTCGCTGACCTCCCACTCCGTCTCCTCTCACCTTCCACGGCGGTCGCGCGCCGGCGGGACCCGCGCGTCTCAAGGGTCAATTCAACCGACCGGACGGTAGATTGTCAACCGCCGGCAGCGGTATGCTCGCTCCAGGCGGGCCGGCACCCGCACTGGCAGTCAGGAGGAGGCGGATGGCGCAGGGAGGAGTCGAGGGCTCGGTCGCGAGGCGGAGCCGCCGGGACGTCCATCCCCTCCCGGGATCGCCCCGGTCGCGGGCGGGGGCGGAGCCGAGGTGATCTACCGGAGCCCGTACCCGGACATCGAGGTCCCCGACCTCTCCCTGCCCGAGTTCGTCCTCGGCCGGGCCCGGGAGCGGGGGGACCGGGCGGCCCTGGTCGATGCGGAGGGGATGACCCGGATCTCCTATCCGCGTCTGGCCGAGCTGGTCGAGCGGACCGCCGCCGGGCTGCACCGGCTCGGCTTCCGGAAGGGCGACGTGGCCGCCGTCTGCTCGCCCAACCGACCCGAGTTCGCGATCGCCTTCTTCGCCGTGGCCCGGCTGGGCGGCGTCACCACGACCATGAACCCGTCCCTGACCGAGGCCGAGATGCGGGAGCAGCTCCGGGACTCGGGCGCCACGGTCGCGTTCACGGTTCCGGAGCTGGCCAGCCGCCTGGGTGCGGCCGCCGGGGGCGCCCTGCGCCACCTGGTGCTCTTCGGCGACGACTCGTTCGAGTCCTTGACCCGGACCGAGGGGGCGCCGCCGGCGGTGAGCATCGATCCTGGGAACGACGTGGTCGCCCTCCCCTACTCGAGCGGCACCACCGGCCTGCCCAAGGGCGTCATGCTCACCCACCGCAACCTGGTCGCGAACCTGCTCCAGATGGGCCCGGTGGAGCGGACCTCGGATCGGGACACGACGCTCGCGGCGCTGCCCTTCTATCACATCTACGGCCTCTCGGTCATCCTCTGTCTGGGGCTCTACCGGGGCGCCACCCTGGTGGTCCTGCCCCGTTTCGAGATGGACCTGGCCCTCCGGGCCATCGAGCGCTGGCGCATCACCCGGTTGCCGCTGGTGCCGCCCCTCATCCTGCGTCTGCTCCGCGACCCCCGGGTCGCCGAGCACGACCTGAGCAGCGTGCGGGTCGTGGTCTCGGGCGCGGCTCCCCTGGCGCCCGAACTGGCGGCCGAGCTCGCCGGCCGCTTCGGGGTGCTGGTCAAGCAGGGCTACGGGATGACCGAGCTCAGCCCCGGCAGCCACATGCACCCCGAGGAGCCGGGGATGGCGAAGCCGGGCACGGTCGGCGTCCTCCACCCCAGCACCGAGTGCCGGCTGGTGGACCCGGTCACCGGCCGGGACGTGGCCCCCGGCGAGCCGGGTGAGATCTGGGTGCGGGGACCCCAGGTGATGAAGGGCTACCTCAACCGGCCCGAGGCCACGGCCGAGGTCCTGACCCCCGACGGATGGCTCCGGACCGGCGACATCGGGGCCGTGGGCGAGGACGGCCAGCTCTCGGTGGTGGACCGCCTCAAGGAGCTGATCAAGTACATGGGCTTCCAGGTGCCGCCGGCCGAGGTCGAGGCCCTGCTCCTGACCCATCCGGCCGTGGCCGACGCGGCGGTGGTCCCCCGGCCCGATGCCGAGGCGGGGGAGATCCCGGTGGCCTACGTGGTTCGCCGCCCGGGGGCGGAGCTGTCGGCGGAGGAGCTGATCCGTTGGGTCGCCGAGCGCATCGTCGCCTACAAACGCGTGCGCGCGGTGGAATTCGTCGACGAGATCCCGAAGTCCCCGTCGGGGAAGATCCTGCGACGCCTGCTGGTGGAGCGAGAGCGAGCCGCCGCCCCGGGCCGGGGCCCGGGGACGGAAGCCGCCGGCTGAACCCGCCGCCTCGCCGGTCAGGAGGGGCGGCGGAGGCCCAGGAGGTCCAGCGTCAGCTCGCCGGCACGGAGCCGCTCCATGATCCGTTCCTCCCGGGCGACCCGGGCCCGGGACGCCTCTAAGACCTCCTCCAGTCGCTCGGCCCGGATCAGCACCACCCCGTCGGCGTCGCCGAGGACGACGTCGCCGGCCCGCACCGGGACACCGCCGGCCACGACCGGCTCCCCGATCCGCCCCGGCTCGTGCTTGACCGTACGCAGGATCGAGCGTCCGCGGGCGAAGACCGGAAAGCCCAGACGTTCGAGCGCCTCGGTGTCGCGCACGCCGCCGTCGATGACCAGGCCGACCACGCCCCGCGCCCGTGCCGCCACCGCCAGGACCTCGCCCCAGTAGCCGGCCAGGTGGCGGTGGGCGTCGACGACCAGGACGACCCCGCGGGGCGCGTGCTCCAGGGCTCGATGGATGGCCAGGTTGTCGCCGTGCCCGCACTCCACGGGCAGGGCGCGTCCGCAGAGGCGGGCGCCGCGCCACGTGGCCCCGATCTCCGGGTCGAAGGCTCCCTCGGCGCCCGATGCCTCGTAGACGGTTGCCGAGCCCAGGCTCAGCAGCTCGTCCCGGAGCGCCGGCTCCAGCTCGCTCAGCACCAACGGGCGAATCCCATCCCGCACCCGGTCCCGGCCGGGCTCCGGTAGGTGGGCACGTAGTCCAGGACCTCGAGGTCCAGGTGCTCGGTGGCTCCGGCCGCGACGATCCAGTTGCGGATCTCCGAGGTGCCCGAGACCAGCTCCTCCTGGGGAAGGGCGGTGATCCTGGCCTCGTCGCGCGAGCGGAAGGCGTCCAGGACCCGGTGATCGAGCTCCTCGTCGATCACGAAGTGGCTCAGGCCCCCCGAGGCCACCACCGCCACCCGCTGGTCGCCCTCGAAGGACTCGATGGCCCGCCGGAGTGCCCGACCGAAGGCGTAGCAGCGCCCCGCCGTGGGCTGGTTGGGCGGGAAGTAGGTGTTGACCATGATCGGGAGCATGGGCGCCGGCCGGCCGCGCATGATGCGGATCTTGACGAAGTTGAAGGCATGGCCGATCGAACGTTCCGCCGGCTGGCGGCGCAGCTGGGCCACGTCGAAACCCTCGAGCATCATCCGTTCCACGACGTGCCGGCCCAGGTCGGGCACGCAGCGGTAGACCTCGCGACGCTCGCCGTAGTTGGCCCACCGGGCCGGCCGCAAGGAGGGGGGGAGCTCCTCCTCGGGCTTGGGGATGCACTCGACGGTCTCGCCCCAGTACACGGCCAGGGTGGGCATGCCGTCGTCCAGGAACATCTCCCGCTGGTCGTCGCCCACGATCATGACCACGTCCGGGTCGGTCCGCGACAGCGTCTCCGCCAGGGCGTCGATGCCGCGCTCGCAGCGCTGGTACTTCTCCAGCCAGATGCGGTCGTCGATCTCCTTCTCCAGGTGCTCCTCGCGACGCGCCTCGACCAGGTGGTCGTAGTCATAGACCGTGCCGCGGAAGTGCAGCTCCTTGTTCTGTCGATCACGTTCGGCGTGCATCGCCCACAGCTCGCAGGGTGTGCTCAGCTGCGGGCTGTGCGACGCTGCCAGGCCCAACACGATCTTTGCCATTGACTCACCCTCCCTGGTCTATGGAGACATGGTGGCACGCGATGCGGTCGTGCCCATGAGCTGGCCCGGGTTGTCGACGGCCATTCGATGCACCTCGTCGATGGAGAAACCGGCCCGGAGCAAGCGGTCGGCGAAGTCGGCCAGACCGGCGGCGACGGGGGGGTTGCTCACCTGGCCCAGGTCGGTCGAGATGACGGCGACCTCCGGTCCCGTGGCCCGGAGGTTGGCGTACACCGTCTCCCAGGACGTCTTCCCCGTGTGGGCGGTGGTGTAGCAGTGCTCGATCAGCGCGCCCTGGCGGGCCAGCTCGATCTGCTCGTCGGCGGTGAGCGCCAGGCTGGGGAACTCCACGTGGGTGACGACGATCCTGGAGACGCCGAGTCGCCGGGCCCGCGGCACCAGCGCCTGGACCTCCTCCCGCCCGATGTGACCGGTGGCCAGCACCATGTCGTAGGCGGCGACGACCTCCAGGCACTCGTCGACGACCGCCTGAAGACGCCCATCCGGGCCCAGCAGCGAGATCGGGGGCGGGTAGGAGGGGCGTTCCCGGAGCCGCTCGTGGAAAGGCCCCCAGGCCGCGGGCGGGGTGTCGGCGGAGCGACCCACCCACTCGTTGGCGGCGTCGACGGTGGGCATCCAGACCACGCGTGCCCCGAGCCGCGCCGAGACCTCGAGCGCGGCCGGGTTGAGTCCTCCCACCGCGTGGTTGAGCGCCAGAGCGCCCAGTGCCTGAACCTCGGGTACGGCCCGTCGCACCGCGGCGGCCCGTTCGGCCGTGGGTACGTAGTGCGACTTGAGCACGAACCCGGCCAGGCCGTGGTCGCGGAACTCCATGGCCAGATCGATGTCGTCGATGCGACGCTGGATGACATCCGGCCCCACGTGCACGTGCAGGTCGATGGCTCCGCGAATGGCCGCCCAGGCCTCCGTCGACGGCGGTCGGTCGAGTTCGTTCATCGTGGGTGGGACGCCTGGGCGCAACCCTGATCTGCGTGCATCACCGGGGCTGGTCTCATGCTAGGAGCGGTCATCACTTCTGTCCAACAGGATTCGTCGATGGCTGAGATCGGCCGGGCCGATTGTGTTCGGTCACCGGGGCTCCTCACGCAACCACGCGATGTAATCGGCGACACCGCTGGCGAGGTCGTAACGGGGCGTGTAGTCGGTGTCCTCTCGAATGCGGGAGATGTCCATGTAGGCGTGCTCCGCGCCCGGGTGCCGGGGGCGCGAGGGGAGCGAGATCTCGGCTCCGGGGACCGCCCTGCGCACGGCCTCGGCCAGCTCCTGGTTGAGGACCGCACGGCCCCCTCCCAGGTTGTAGACGCGGTGCCGCAGCCGGTCGGCGAGATGGAGCAGCCGGATGCCGGCGGCGCAGTCCTTGACGTAGCAGAGGTCGGCGACGTCGAGAGCGTAGGGCGTTCCCACCCGGACGTCGTCGAGCCGGGGCGGCTGGCCGCGGACGGCGGCCTGACAGAGCCGGCTCGGGAGGTTGGCCATGCTGTGGTAGAGCGGACCGTAGATCACCCCCAGGCGCAGGATGCGGACGTCCAGCCCGGTGCGGTCGGCGAAGTGCAAGGCGAGGATCTCCAGGGCCTTCTTCTCGGCCGAGGTGTGGGTCTCGGACTCGACCGGGAGCGGGTCCCCCTCCCGCCAGGGGCCGGGGCCGGCGTTGGAGTAGACCGACACCGAGCTCGCCACCGACACCCGGCGGACCCCGTGCTGGCGGGCTGCCTCCAGCACGTTGATCAGGCCCAGGAGGCCGGAGCGATATTCCGGGGCCGGGCTCGGGCCGGGTGCAGGCGCGGCCAGGTGCACGATGCCGGTCACCGACCGCCGTCGCAGGAGGTCCAGCACCGCCCAGCCGTCGGCCAGGTCGATCGGCTCCACGTGCAGGCGCTCACCCAGCTCGTCCTCGAGGAAGCGCGGGAGTCGCCAGGCGCGGAAGCGGGTGAGCACGACGGACTCGCCCGCGTCGAGGAGGCTGCGGGCGGTGTGGAGGCCGATGAACCCCATCCCCCCGGTGACGAGGATCACGAACGCTCCCGGCTCTGGAGCTGGAAGTAGCGGTGTCGGCGACGGGCCTCGTCCAGGCGGCTGCCCTGCTCGATCTCACGGCGGATTCGGTCCTCGGCCTCGGCGATCTCACGCGCCACCGCCAGCACCTCCTCCTGGCGCGGACGGGGCACCACCACCACCCCGTCGGCGTCCCCGACCACCACGTCCCCGGGCTCGACCCGGACGTCGCCCAGGGAGACCGGCACCTGGTAGGCGTCGGCCTGCACCCGGCCGCGCCCGGTGCGCATGGTGACGCCGCGGCTGAAGATCGGATAGCCCAGCTCGAGGCTCCGGGCGGCGTCGCGGCAGACGCCGTCGATGACGGTGCCGCCCAGGCCCCGGCGGTGGGCCACGATGGTCAGGATGTCGCCCCACACGGTGCCGTCGAGGCGTCCGCCGTTGTCGATCACGACGATGCTCCCCGGGGCCACGTCGTCGATGTAGTCACCCATGGTCCCGGGGACCACCGCCACCGGGATGGTGCGGATCGTGAAGGCGGGCCCGGCCAGCCGGAAACCGCGGTCCAGGGGGGCGATGCCGAAGACCTGGCCGGCGATGCCGAGCCGGTCCATGGCGTCGCTGAGCGTGGTGGTGGAGTGCTGCCTGAACTCCTCGATGAACTCGTCCAAATCCAACTGCCTCCTGCTGCTGGGCCGGCGTCCGGGGTCCCGTGGCCCGACCGGGACGGTGGGCGAGCCGGGTGCAACCCGGCTCGCCCGGGTCGTGGCTCCCGGTTACTTGACCTGGCAGTTCCCGACCGGCGGGAGCTTGTCGGGCGTGAAGGTGGCCAGGACCTGCTCGTTCTGCCCGTTGATCTTGGCGATGTAGGTGGTCTGGGCCCCCTGGTGGTCGCTCGGGTTCATGGCGAAGTCACCGCCCGGGAAGTCCGGCCCCTGCTTGGCCTTCAGGCTGGACAGCGCCTGGATCAGCTTCTGGGTGTCCTGCTTGCCGGTGAAGTTGGCCTTGAGCATGGCCTCCTTGAGCGCGGTCATGGTGGTGTAGGCCTCGTAGCCGAGGTCCCCCGGCACCGCCTTGTCGAGGCCGCCCAGGGTGCTGACGATGTTGGGGTCCTCCTTGGCCAGCTGCTTGCGGAAGGCGTCGTGGTAGGCCTTGTCGTACTTGTTGTTGGAGTCCGACAGCTCCGGCGACTGCCCGATGTCGCCGTTCAGCGAAGCCGGGTAGACACCGGCGAAGCGTTCCTTGCCGAACACGCCCACGATCGGCAGCTTCTGGTTGATGCCGAACTGGGCGATGGTCTGCGAAGCCCGGGGCAGATCGCCCCCCACCTCGGCGTTGATCAGGCCGTTGACCGAGCCGTCGGTGGCGATCTTGGTGATGTAGGGGGTCATGTTGGTCTCGTTCTGGGGGATGGGGATGATCTGTGTGAGTTCACCCCCGACCGCCTGCAGCCCCACCTTGTAGGCGGCCAGCTCGGACTGGCCGAAGGCATAGTCCGGGTAGATGATCGACCACTTCTTGCCGTAGGTGTTCACCATGTAGGTGGCGAGTGGGATGATCCCCTGGCGTCCTACCGGCGTGACCCGGAAGCTGTACAGGTTGCACTGCTTGCTGGTGAAGTCCTCGGCCGCGCAGCCGGTCGAGGACAGGTAGACCACCTGCAGCCTGGGGACCAGGTTCTCGACGCCCAGGCACTCGCTGCTGAGCACGGCCCCGACCAGCACGTCCACGCCCTGCTGCTGGACGAGCTGCTGGGCGAGGCTGACGGCCTCGTCGGGCTGGCCCTTGGGGTCGGCGTAGACCAGTTGCAGCTTGCGGCCGTGGATGCCGCCGGCGGCGTTGATCTGGGCCACGGCCAGGTCGGTGTTGACCCGCATCTCGGCGCCCTCGACCGCGGTCAGGGGCACGTTGTCGTCGAGGACGCCGATCTTGATCGGCGGTCCCGACGCCTGCTGGGTGCCGCCCCCGCCTCCTCCGCCGCCGCAGGCGACGACCGCCACCAGCCCGACCAGGGCCGCGACCAGCGGCCGCCAGCGGCCGGGGAGGCCGCGTGCCGTGCCCGGCCCTCTCACGTCTCTACCCTCGCGCTGCTGTCTCTGCAATGTCGCTTCCTCCCTTTCTCTCGATGTGGCGCCCCGACCCCGGGGCTACCGGCCGACTACTCCTCGGTCGCTCCCCTGAACAGGCGATCGATCTCCACCTCCTGGGTCAGCATCACCCCCAGGGCTTCCGAGGGGGCCGCCCCTCCGGTGCGTACGCGGCGTCGCAGCTGCCAGAGCTGCCGTACGGCCCCGATCACCCCCGCCGGGAGCAGGTACACGACGATCAGCAGGGCCACCCCGACGTAGAGCTGGGACTGGGTGCTCTGCTGACCCAGGTACTCGCCCAGGTAGCGCAGCCCGGCCGTGCCCAGCAGGGGACCGAGGATGGTGTCCACTCCCCCCACCAGCGAGTACAGGACGAAGTTGACCGAGTCGTTCAGCCCGAGCAGGTCCTCGAACACGAAGGCGTGGGCCAGGGCGTACAGCCATCCGGCCGAGGCCGCGATCAAGCCCGAATAGAGGGTGACCGCGACCTGGTAGGCGTAGACCGAATAGCCCATGGCCGCCGCCCGGACGGGGTTGCGACCGATGGCGATCATGGCCCGGCCCGCGCGGCAGGTGAGCAGGTACCAGGAGAGCAGGCACCAGAAGGCCGTGATCCCGCAGAGGAACCAGTAGAACCCGTTTCCCTGCAGCGGATCGAGCCCGAACGAGATCCCGACCGCCCCCTTCACGCTCAGGCCGTTCTCGCCGCCGGTCAGCCGGGTGAAGAGCAGGGGCAGCGTGAAGAAGGCCGAGGTGGTGAGGAGCGTCAGGAGCAGGTACTCCAGGCCGGTCGCCACCACCGCGTAGATGGCGAACAGCACCGAGACCAGGACGCCGGCGGCGAGCGAGGCCAGCATGAGCAGCCAGGGGTTGAGGACCCCGTGCTGGCTCAGGATGGCAACCGTGTAGGCGCTGACCCCGAAGGTGGCGCCGACGCCGACGTTCAGCAACCGGGCGTGGCCGGCGATGAGCGCCACCGCCAGGGCGGGCAGGCCGAAGATGAGGTAGTCGGAGATGCGCTGGGGCAGGTACTGGCCGTAGATCGGGGGCACGATGAACAGCGCCGCGAAGAAGAGCACGATGGCCATGACGCCGGGCGCCCTCGACCCCATGGCCCGGACCCGCCGGATGCTGGTCATCTCCTCTTTCCTCCTAGAGCCTCACCAGCACCAGCCGGCGCCGCGAACGCAGGATCAGGAGCAAGATCACGAGGGCGAAGATCAGGATCTGGACCGCCTCGCCCCGGATCCAGATCGAGCCCAGCGACTCCACCACGCCCAGGCCGAGCGCGATCAGGGCTGCGCCCCGGAAGTTGCCCAGGCCGCCGGCGATGACCACGATGAAGGCGTTCAGGTTGGTGTCCAGGCCCACCGTCGGGTAGACGGAGACGAGCGGTGCCAGCAACGAGCCGGCGACGGCGGCGAGGCCGGCGCTGACCACGAAGGCGAGGGCGTAGACGCGCGAGACCGGCACCCCCAGGATGCTCGCCATCCGGCGGTTCTCGGCCACCGCCCGCAGCCAGATGCCGTACTTGAGGTACTTGAGGAAGACGAAGCCGCCGGCGAGGATCACGGCGGCGGCGCCCACCACCACCAGGTCGTAGACCGGATAGTCGGTGTTCCCGATCGGGATCCGCGCCCCGATCGGCGCCGGCACCGTCCTGGAGCTGGCCCCGAAGACGTTCGTGACCAGCTGCTCGATGATCAGGCTCAGGGCCAGGGTGGCGAGCAGGACCAGCGCGTGCGCCCGGTCGCGCAGCGGCCAGAGCAGGGCCATCAGCCCCAGGCCCCCCGCCAGCCCGATCACGACCACCGAGAGGACCACCCCGGGCCAGAAGCCGAGCCCGTGGGCGAGCGCCAGCCAGACCGCATAGGTGCCCAACATGAAGAAGTCGCCCTGGGCGAAGTTGAGGATCCCCAGCACGCCGAAGAGCAGCGCCAGGCCGGCGGCCACCAGGGCGATCGACGCGCCCACGACCAGGCCGTTGAGCGCCGCCACCAGCACGGCATCCATCGCCTCAGTCCTCTCCCTTCAGGTAGGTCGCGACCAGCTGGTCGGCGGTCGCGAACTCGTCCAGCCGGTGCTCGCCCGTGATCACTCCGCGCTTCATCACGTACAGGCGGGTGCAAACCGCCTTCAGGAGATGGAAGGAGGCGTCGACCACGAGCACGCCCGTGCCCTCCTCGACCGCACGCCGCAGGGCCCGGGCGATGAGGTCGACGTTGATCGGCATCAGTCCCTCGCTCGGCTCGTCGACCAGGATCAGCTGGGGACGCAGGGCCAGGCCGCGGGCCAGGGCCAGCATCTTCTGCTGGCCGCCGCTGAGCGTGCCCGCAAGCTGGTTCCGGCGCTCCCCCAGCACCGGGAACAGCTCGTAGGCGGTGTCCAGGCACACCTGCTGATCGCCCCTGGCCCGCAGGAAGGCGCCGGTGCGGATGTTCTCCTCCACGGTCATGGTGGGGAAGACGGCCTCGGAGTCGGGCACGAAGCCCAGCCCGCGCCGGGCCCGGGCATGGACCGGCAGGCCCCGGAGTTCGCGGCCCGCGAAAGCGATGTGGCCCTGGGTTCGCGGCCCCAGGCCCATGATCGACTTCAGGGTCGTGGTCTTGCCCACGCCGTTGTGGCCGACGAGGCCGACCCCCTCGCCACGCCCGACCTGGAGGGAGATGCCCTGGATGACGTGGCTGCGCCCGTAGTAGGAGTGGAGGTCGCGCAGCTCGAGCATCAGTCGCCGCTCCGCAGGAACACCTGTTTCACCTCCGGGGTCTCGAACACCTCCTTCGCGCTCCCCTCGGCGATCTTCCGGCCCAGGTTGAAGGCGGTCACCGCGGTCGCGATGCGGCGCACGAAGTCCACGTCGTGCTCGGCCATGACGATGGTGGCGTGCCGGGCCACCCGCTGCAGCAGGGCACCCAGCGAGTGACGCTCGTGCTCGGTGAGCCCGGAGGTGGGCTCGTCCAGGAGCAGGACCCGGGGCCGGCCCCCGAGCGCGATGGCGACCTCGAGCTGCTTCTGCTGGCCGTGCCCGAGCGCCTCCACCGGGATGTGAGCCTGTGCTCCGAGCCCGACCAGGTCGAGCAGCTGCCGGGCGTGGGCCAGGTCGGAGGGGCGGGTGCGGGGGCGCAGGAGCGAGAGCATGCGGTGCTGGGCCTCGACGGCCAGGACCACGTTCTCCAGACAGCTGAAGCCGGGAACCACCGAGGTGAGCTGGAAGGAGCGCCCGATGCCCATCCGGGCCCGCACGGCCGGGGTGCTGGAGCCCAGCGAGCGTCCCATGAACTGGATCTCGCCCGAGGTCTGCAGGAGTTGGCCGCCCAGCAGGTTGAGCAGCGTGCTCTTGCCCGCCCCGTTGGGCCCGACCAGCGCGTGCAGCTCGCCCTCGTACACGTCGAGGTCCACGTCGTCGATGGCGACGAAGCCGCCGAAGCGCATGGTCAGGCCGCGGGCGGAGAGCACCACCGGCCCCCCGGGCCGGGACACGGTGCCGGCCCCGGCGGGGGCCGGCACCGGACGCTGCTCGGCCGGGGTCGGTGGGGTCGACACGGATGCCCTCAGACGCGGGCCGAGACCTGGAAGCGAGGGAAGACGGCGCGCGCGTTGGTCTCGAAGACGCGTTCCCGGTCCGTCTCGCTGAGCCAGGGGATGCCCTCGATCACCGGCTTCAGGTCGTCGAGCCAGGCCCCGGTGGCGGGGTCCTTGGCCGAGCCCGAGCCCGGGTTCTCGGTCCCGAACAGGCAGCGGTCGGTGCCGACGATGCGGAAGAGGAGCTCCAGCGACTCCTGGTTGTAGAGGACGGTGTCGTAGTAGAGACGCCGCAGGCTCTCGTCGAACGACTCCAGGGCGGGATTGGAGGCTCGCTCCCGCAGGCGCGCCGCCCGCCAGCGACCGATCTGGTAGGGCACCGAGCCGCCGCCGTGCGAGACGATGAGCCGCAGGTTGGGGAAGTCCTCGAAGACCCGGCTCTCCTTCTTGCAGAGGTTGAGGACGGCGATGCTCTCCTCGGTGATGAAGTGCGCGCTGTACGATTCACGGAAGTTCTTGCAGGCGGTGGAGTGGATCAGGCCGGGCACGTCCAGCTCCACCATCTTCTCGTACAGCGGGTACCAGTACTCGTCGTCCAGAGTGGGCATCAGGCCGGTGCCCTCGGTGGGGTCGGGATTGATCAGACAGCCGATGAAGCCGTGCTCTTTCACGCAGCGCTCCAGCTCCTCGACGCAGGCCTGGATGCTCCCCTTGGGTGTCTGCGGGAGCCCGCAGACACCGCGGAAGACGTCCGGGTAGGCCTTGCACTGGCGGGCGATCACGTCGTTGTTGGCCTCGACCCACCAGCGGACGATGGACTCCGGGGTCTCGGAGTGCATGAGCTGGAAGGGGCGGGGCGAGAGGAACTGGACGTCGGTGCCCACGTTCCGGAGCAGCTCCAGGTGGTGCTGGACGGCCTGGTGCAGCCGCTCGTCGCTGATGCCGGGGTTGCCCTTCCCGTGATGGCCACGGCTGGCCAGGAGCAAGGACTTGTAGGCGTAGAGCTCGGCCGGGGCCGATACGTGACCGTGCACGTCGATGATCATGTCGGCGACTCCTCTTCCGGGACGGAATTCAGTCGAGGACGGCGACCAGCTCGCACTGGATGAGCATGCCGCCCGAGAGGTTCCAGAGCAGCGTGTGACGGGCCGGCCGGTCGTGTGCGTCGGGAAAGGCCTTCAGCCACTCGCGATTCAGGTGCTCGCGATAGGCGTCGTCCTTGACGAAGACCGTGACGTGCGCCACGTCGTCCAGGGTGCCGCCCGCCTGCTCCAGGAGCGTGCGCATGTTCCGGAACATCAGCTCGGTCTGGCGGGCGGGGTCGTCGGGGAGCGTGCCGGTGACGGGGTCCCTGCCCATGATGCCCGAGGAGAAGACCAGGTTGCCGATCTTGACGCCCATGGGAATCGGCGCCGAGTGCGTCACGCCCGGGATCTCGAGCGTCTGCCGTTTGCCCAACCTTACCTCCTTCCATCAGCTTCGAGGCGCCGGCCATCGCCGGCCGATCGCTCCACCTCACTCCTGGCAACCCATGATGCACCCTCTCCCCGAGGTAGGCCAATGCTAGGGAGCGGGGAACGGCCTGTCCATCCCTGGCCGCCGATCGGTGAGATCGGTGCCGCCGATGATCGCCACCGCCCCCATCCGGTTCCGTGCCGGCGTCGAGGGGATCCTGACCTCGAACCAGGATCCCTATCATGGGGCGGTGACCGCGAGCAGTACGCGACCTCGATCCCTGCTGGTGGTCGGCGCCCACGCCGCCGACTTCGTCTGGCGCGCCGCCGGCACCGTGGCCGTGCACACGGCCGCGGGCTGGCGCGCCATCGTGGTCGCCCTCTCCTACGGAGAGCGGGGTGAGTCCGGCGACCTGTGGAAGCAGCCGGGGCAGACGGTGGAGAACGTCAAGCGCATCCGGCACCAGGAGTGCTCTCGGGCCGCGGCGGCGATCGGCGCCGAGTTCGTGGCCTTCGACCTCGGCGATTACCCGCTGGAGGCTCCGGCCGAGGCGGTGGGCCGCCTGGTCGAGCTGATGCGGGAGCTCCGTCCCGACGTCGTCATCACCCACACCCCGGCCGATCCCTTCAACCCCGACCACCCGGTGGCCTTCGCCGTGGCCGACCGGGCCCGGAAGATCGCCATGGGGGCGGCGGGCGTGGCCAGTGCCTTCGCCACCATCCCGCCCCCGCGCATGTACCTCTTCGAGCCCCACCACCCCGAGCAGTGTGGCTTTCGGCCCAACACCTTCGTCGACTACACGTCGGTCGCCGAGCGCAAGGAGGAGGCGATGGCGGCCATGGCGGCGCAGTCCTACCTGCGCGACCACTACCGGGAGCGCGGCCTGCAGCGCGCCGTCCAGGCCCGGTACTTCGGCGCCGGCCCGGAGACCAGGTACGTCGAGGCCTTCGAGCTGACCACCCCGCGGCTGGTCGACGGCCTCTGACGCCAGCGGTCCCGGCCTCGGCGCCCGGCGAGACTCCGCCCCGACGGTCCCGGGGCGGGGCCGAAGGAGGCCGGATGGGAGGCCCCCGACGGCCCGCCCCCCGGGCTACGCCCGGCCCCAGACCCGGTGGGCGACCCGGGCCACCAGCTCCAGCTTGGCCCGCTGCTGTTCGGGGGTCACGGGGTTGCCCACGGCCACCGAGGCGAAGCCGCACTGCGGGCTCAGCGCCAGCTCCTCCAGGGGCTTGACCCTGGCCGCCTCCTCGATCCGACGTTCGAGCACCGCCTCGTCCTCGACCGCGCCCGACTTGGTGGTCAGCAGACCGAGCACGGCGACGGTTCCCGGGCGGATGCAGGCCAGCGGCTCGAACCCTCCGGCGCGCTCGCTGTCGTACTCCAGGAGGAGGACGTCGACCTCGAGCCCGGGGAAGAGCCGCTCGGCGATGGTGCCGTAGCCACCGCTCGAGTGCCAGCGGCCGGCGGCGTTGCCCCGGCAGACGTGGAGGGCGCGGGTGATGCCCTCGAAGCCCTCGAAGAGGGAGCTGTCGAGGGCGACGTCGAAGGCCAGCTCGGCCTCCAGGTCGTGGCCCCTGGCCTCGAGCATGCGGCGATTGTCGCGGTCGCAGAGCGTGCCGTAGTTGGGCGCGTCGAGCTGCACGTAGTCGCAGCCGAGCTCGATCAGCCGGGCCAGCACCGTCCGCTGGTAGTCGCGGACGGCGGTGAGGAAGTCCTCGCAGGTCGGGTAGGCGGCCGAGGAGTGCTCGCGGTACCAGAACCGCCGGTGGTAGCTGGGGGCGGGCATGCAGAACTTGGTGCGGACCCGGGCGTGGCGGACGAGGAAGGCGTACTCCTCGGTCAGGTCGCGGCGAGGGGCGATGGGGCGCACCACCGTGGGGTAGCCGCCCCCCGCCTGGGCGACGGGCTGGGTGGAGGCCCCGCGCTCGTCGCGCCAGGTCAGACCGGGGCCGCCCTCCCGGGGCTCGAACCCCTCCAGCGCCTCGGTGGTGACGGCCCAGCCGCCCCGCCGCATCTCGCCGTCGGTGATGACGTCCAGCCCCACCGACTCCTGGAGGCGGATGGCCTCCAGCACGGCGGCGTCCTCCAGCTCCCGGACCCGCTCGCGCGTGGTCCTGCCCTCGGCCAGCTCCCGCCGGGCGGCGAGGAGCTCGGGCGGGCGGAGCAGGCTGCCGACGGTCTCGGCCCGCGGGATCGGTCGTGGCGCGGTCATGGCAGGGCGTCCTCCTTGACGGTTCGTGAGCGGGCCTCCCACAGTTCCCGCATCTCGTCGACGATCGCCTGGGGCTGGCCGGCGAGGAAGGGGAAGGGGGGCGGGCCATCCTCGGGCCGGGGGGGTCGCTGACGGATCACGGGGAGATGGACCCGGTGGTTGAGCGCCGGATCCCGGATCGTGCCCTTGGGGTCACGGCCGGCCTTCACCGCCTCCATCTCCTCGAACATCCGCTTGCGCATCATGAGGATGCCACGGTCGCTCTCGCCCAGGTGCTCTTTGGTCCGGTCGGCGATCCGGCCCTGTCCCATCCAGGCCACGAAGTCCTGGTTCATGATGTGGGAGTCGATCCACCGGCCGGTGCGTGGGTCCTCGACCGGGGCGGTCCAGCAGGGGATGCGCTCCTGCTCGAAGGGCTCGTCCCCGGGCAGAGGGTCGATGAACCAGCCCACGCTCAGGGTGTTCTCGTCGTCGATGGGCACCCGCCACTCGAAGTGACCGGTATAGAGGCAGTTGGGCCACAGGCACACCCGACCCGTGGTCCAGAGCTCGTCCTCCTCGGTCGTGTCCTCCCGGACTCGCCGGTAGACGAACCCATAGTCGAACTCGTCGAACCCGAGCCGGGTGTGGGTGGGGCCGTACGGGCCCTGCTCTCCACGCAGCACCTTCGACCAGTTGGTGTGGAGCCACTCGAAGTGCACTGGATCGATGGAGTTCTCCTGGCACTGGAACCAGTTGCAGGGGACGTAGGAGAGCACCACCTGCTTGTAGCCCTGGTCGTGGAACCGGTCCCAGTCGGGGAGGAGAGGGGCTGGCTCAGGCCCCATGTAGGCCCAGACGATGCCCGCCCTGGCCTGCACGGGGTAGGCCTTGATCCGCACCTTGTCCTTGAATCTGGCGTGGGGGTGCGCGATCTCCTCGAAGGGCTGGTGGAGACAGCGGCCCGTCTCATCGAACAGCCAGCCGTGGTAGTTGCAGCGCAGCCCGCAATCCTCGACGAAGCCGTAGGACATGTCGGCCCGGCGGTGCGGGCAGTGCCGGTCGACCAGCCCGAGCCTCCCCGAGCGGTCCCGGTACAACACCAGGTCCTCGCCCATGATGCGCACCGGCTTGATGGGACGCTCATCGAGCTCGGCCTCGCCCGCGATCGGCTGCCAGTACCGGCGCAGGAGCTCCCCCATCGGGGTCCCTGGTCCGGTCTCGCAGAGGAGCCGGTTCTTGTCCTCACTGAGCACGGTTTCTTCCTCCCTGGGTTCGGGTTAGCGAGGGTCCCACCCGCTCCAACGACCCTATGATCAGGGGCGATCGCCTGACCATGGAACCGGCGCGAGGGACGACGATGACGAGGAGAGGAGACGACTGGAGCGCGACCGGGCTGGACGACTCAGAGGTCGAGGACGCCATCGGGTTCCACCTGACGGTCGCCGACGTGCTCGAGTGGAAGCCGTTCCGTCCGCTTGAGGTCTACTGGGCGAAGAAGCATGGCCTCTCCGTGGAGGAGGCGCGGCGATGGGCGCAGGAGGGCGTGCCCGTCCGCGACGCCATCCGGGCCCAGGCGGTGGGGCTGACGGTGGAGGAGCTCCATCGCTGGCAGGCCCGAGGTTTCACCGCCGCCGATGCCTGCGAGGCGAGGGAGACGGGGGTGTCCATCCAGGAGGTGATGGCCTGGCGTGAGGCTGGCTTCGTCGTCCCTGACGCGCTCCAGCTCGTCCGCCACGGCTGGACGCTGGCGGAGGCGGTCGTAGCCCGCAACCGACACCTCGCCCCCATCGGGGCGGGGGGCCGGGGGGGCTGACGCCGCCCGGCCCCAGTCGGGCCACCTGATGTCGCCTCCTCGGGCTCAGGTGAGCACCGCCTCCTCGTAGGGACGCAAGCCCTGAGGGTCGAGGGGCAGCAACCCGAGATCGATCAGCCAGCGCTGGGTGCGCTCGTAGACGCTCCGGGTGTACGGCTCGAGCACGATTCGCTCCCCCAGCCCGAAGGTGCGCACGTCGACCATGGGGTGCAGCCATTCCGGCAGCTCGCGCAGGTAGTAGTGCTTGTAGCGCTGGGGCTCGAAGTCGATGTCGCGCTGGGCCCGAAGGAGGGCGTTCACGTAGCGCTCCATGTCCTCGGAGCTGGCGTCGCCCGTGACCAGGAAGCTCACCATGAAGGTGGTGTCCAGCACCTTCCGGAAGCCGTGCTGCTCCAGGACGTAGATCGGCGGCCCGAAGACGTTGGTGGCCTCCAGCCTCCCCTCGAGCATGAGGCGCAGGCGATCCAGGGGGGCGCCGGCGAAGCGCAGCCGGACCTGCTCCAGGGGAACGATCCCCTCCAGCGATTGCAGGGCCGAGAAGTGGCTGCCGGAGTGGAGGCCGACCGCGATCTCGACCCCGGCCAGGTCCTCCGGCCGCCGCACCGGGGAGTCGGACCGCACGTAGATGCCACCCGGGGCCACGCTGTAGGCCCGCCCCCACATCCGGCCCTGTCCGGTCGCGGAGGTGGCGTTGATCGCCCAGTGGCAGGCGCCGCTCACCTCGCAGGCCCGGCCGGCCTGCATCGACTCGAAGGCGCCGTACACCACCTCGTCAGGTCCCCCGTCGGCTGCCGGCCGGGAGCCGAGGTCGCGGAACTCGGGGATGCTCACGAACTCGTAGTCGAGCCCCTCGTCGGCGAAGTACCCCTTCTCCTCCGCCACCCACTCCTGCAGGCGCTGGTGGGGAACGATCCGGAACTTGCCCATCTGTCCCTCCTTGCGGAATTTCGATCAACGATGTCCCGTAATGGGCGCCTCCACCGATGGTAGGCCGGTACGGCACCGGGGACAAGCTGCGGGCGCCGATGCGGTCGATCGGTGGTCCTGATGGTGACGCCGGCTGGTAGGGTGTTCTCGATCTCCACACCATGGCCGAGCTGCGCCACTACCGCTACTTCGTCGAGATCGCCCGGCGAGGCACCTTCACCGCGGCGGCCGAGGCCCTCAACATGACGCAGTCGGCGCTCAGCGAGCAGATCCTGCAGCTGGAGCGGGAGTGCGGCTCTTCGCTCTTCCTTCGCCGGCACACCGGCATCAGCCTCACCCCGGCCGGGGAGTACCTGCTGCACCAGGCGGAGGCGCTGCTGGCCAGGGCGGCGGAGATCAGGGAAGGGCTGGAGGGCTTTCGGCACGGCTACCAGGAGCGGCTGCGAGTGGCGTCCATCCTCGGTCCCCTGCAGTCCTGGATGCCGGCCGCCCTGGCGCAGTTCGTGCAGGAGCAGCCGCAGGTCCAGCTCCAGGTCAACCACTACCACGGGGTGAACGAGATCCTGGTGGGGGTGGCCGGTGACCAGCTCGACCTGGGTGTGGTGAGCCTGCGGCCCTCGGCCCCGGCCCGCTCTCGCCACCACGAGCTCACCCAGATCGTGCTCATGGACGAGGACCTGGTGGCGGTGGTCCCGGCCGGCCACTCCCTGGCCCAGCTCGCCTCCGTTCGCCAGGAGGACCTGCGTCGCACGCACCTGATCACGTTCCCGGCCGAGTACAACATCCGCCGCGTGGTCGACGACTGGTTCCAGGAGGTCGCCTGCACGCCCGTCGTCGCCGTCGAGACCGGGGCGGTGGAGGTCATGTTGCGGCTGATCTCGGCCGGGGTGGGGGTGGGGATCATGCCCCGCTCGCTCGCCTGGCGCGGGGTGGCGGCGGGGCTGACCGCGCTCTGCCTCACCCCCGAGAAGCCTCCCCGGCGGGTGGTGGCCGCGGTTCTCCGGCCCGACCGGCGCAACGCCGGACTGGTGCGCGCGCTGGTCGAGGTCCTGGAGGCGCACGCGAGGAACGCGGGCCGGGCGGCGACGCTCTCCACCGCCGGGGTGACCGAGGAGGTGAGACCGGATGGCCGGTGAGGCCGGACCGACGATCGCCGTCCTGGGCCTGGGCGAGGCGGGCTCACGCCTGTGCCGCGACCTCTGCCGTGCCGGGGCGCGGGTGCGAGGCTGGGACCCGGCCCCCCGGGGCGACGTCTCCGGGCTGCCGGTGGTCGAAAGCCCCGGGGAAGCCGCGACCGGCGCTGACCTGGTGCTCAGCGTCAACGCCGCCAGCGCGGCCCTGGGCGCGGCCTCGTCGGTGCTTCCCGTCCTGCGGCCGGGCTGCGTCTTCGCCGACCTCAACACCGCCGCCCCGGATCGCAAGCGCGAGCTGGGGCGGCTGATCGACGGCCACGGCGGCGCCTTCGCCGACGTGGCCCTGCTGGGCCCCGTGCCCCGGGCCGGCATCCGGACCCCGTGCCTCGCCTCCGGCTCCGGTGCTTCCCGCTTCGCCGACCTGATGGCCCCCTACGGGATGCCGGTCGAGGCGCTCCCCGGCCCGGCCGGGCTGGCCTCGGCGAGGAAGCTGCTCCGGAGCGTGTTCATGAAGGGGATGGCGGCGGCGGTGATCGAGGCCCTGGAGGCAGCCGAGGCACATGGCTGTCGGGAGTGGCTGGAGCGGGAGATCGGGCGCGAGCTGGAGGAGGCGGACGCCCGCCTGGTGGAACGGCTGGTGGAGGGGAGCCGGGCGCACGCGCGGCGACGGGTGGAGGAGATGGAGGCGGCGGCGGAGATGGTGCGGCAGGCGGGGGTGACGCCGCTGGTGGCGGAGGCCGCAGCCGGGCGGCTGCGGGCGCTGCTCGAAAAAGAGCGGTCGCGCTGAGCCGGGCCCTTGCCCCAGCGTCGGGACCTGCCGTGGGAACGGGGTGCCCGAGGCGGACCGCGACCGCCGCCCTCGCGGGCGTTGGCCGCTATCGTTTCTCCATCGTGAACGGGCCAGGCGAGGCCGTGGCCACGTTAGAGTAGCTGCGATGGAAACGATCGAGCGGACGCCGCTGGCCTCCGGTGGGCTGCGCATCGAGGGGCCGTCCCGGGACACCCTGGCCGATCGCGCCTACCGCTCGATCCGGGTCGCCATCATCAACCGGGAGCTGGTTCCCGACCGCTACTACTCCGAGGCCTGGCTGGCGGGCTTGCTGGGCGTCTCCCGGACGCCCACGCACTACGCCCTGCTCCAGCTCGAGCTGGAGGGCATCGTCGAGATCGTGGCCCAGCGTGGCTTCCGCGTCCGCCAGATCCCGCAGTCGGAGTTCGAGGAGTTCTACGAGCTCCGCATCCTGCTGGAGACGAACGTCCTGCGCAAGCTGGCGCCGACCGTGGACGAAGAGGTGCTGGCGACGTTGCGCGATTTCCTGGAGCGGCAGCGCCGGGTGGTGGAGGATCCCATCACCTTCCAGGACCTGGACGAGGGCTTCCACCGCTTCATGGCCGAGGCCGCGGGTCTGCACCGTACCGCCGCCATCATCCACTCCCTGCGCGGCATCCTCTGGCTGGGCACGTCCACCCGCCCGGCGGCGGAGCGGGAGGCGGTGGCCGGCGAGCACGCCGCCATCGTGGAGGGGCTGGCGGCCAGGGACGCGGAGGCGGCGGTGGCGGCCCTGGTGCGACACCTTCGGACCTCTCAGGGGCGCTACAAGGCGATGATGGAAGAGGCCGGGGCGCCGGCCGCCTCCTGAGCGCTGTCCTCGGTCCACCGGGCGGGAAGGAAGACCCGGGGTGGAATGTGGCATGCTAGTCTACTAGCGATGGCGCCGCCGAGGTTCGGCCCACATCACCGTTCACGGTGGCGGCCCCGGGTCGAGCTCGGAGAACCGGGAAGGACAGGTGTCGGAGGGAGAGTGAGGCAGCGCGGTCCGCGGATCCCCCCGGCCGGCGGTGCTGGGTGAGCCCGCCGTGGACACGGCGCTCGGGAAACCGGCCTGGCCCCGTCGGCGGCCCGGAGAGGGCGTCGGCGGCCGTCCCGAACCGTACCTGATGGTCTCCGACCTCGGGCTCACGCTGCAGCGCGACGGGCGGGCGGTGCCGGTCCTCGACTCGCTCTCGCTGCACGTCGACCAGGGCGAGGTGCTGGGCGTGGTCGGCGAGAGCGGCAGCGGCAAGACCATGACCGCGCTGTCCATCCTGCGCCTCCTGCCCCGGGGAGCGCGCTTGACCGGGTCGATCCGGCTCGACGGCCAGGAGCTGCTCGACCTGACCGAGACCGAGATGCGTCAGGTCAGGGGTGCGCGGGTGGGCATGGTCTTCCAGGAGCCGGTGGCGGCGCTGAACCCCGTCTTCACGGTGGGGGTGCAGCTGGTGGCGGCGATCCGGGCACACCGCGACCTGGCTCGGTCCGATGCCCGGGCCCGGGCGGTCGAGCTCCTGCGTACCGTGGGCCTGCCCGAGCCGGAGCGCCGGCTGCGGCAGTACCCGCACGAGCTCTCGGGCGGGATGTGCCAGCGGGTGATGATCGCGATGGCGATCGCCTCCGGGGCCCGTCTGCTGATCGCCGACGAGCCGACCACCGCCCTCGACGTCACCATCCAGGACGAGATCGTGCGTCTCATCCGGCGTCTGGCGGTCGAGTCGCAGATCGCGGTGCTCTTCATCAGCCACGACCTGGGCCTGGTGGCGCGTCTCTGCCACCGGATGGTGGTCATGTACGCGGGCCAGATCGTCGAGTCCGGCCCGGCCTCCGAGCTGCTGCGGTCGCCCCTGCATCCTTACACCCGGGCCCTGCTCCGCTGCGTACCCGACCTGCATGCGGTCGGGGTGGTCCGGCGTGGCATCGCCGGCAGCCCTCCCCTGCCGGGCACGATCCCCGGCGGCTGTCGCTTCCGGCCCCGTTGTGAGTTCGCCGCTGAGGCCTGCGGCGCGCCGCAGCACCTGCTGGCCATGACCGAGGACCACCTGGTGCGCTGCGTTCGAGCCGAGCAGCTGGCCGGCCTGGAGCCAACGACGCGGTGAGGGGGATGGTGGAGACGGATCGCGTCGCCGGCGGATCGCCGGTCGCGGCCGGGGCGGGGACCACCCTGCTCAGCGTCCGCGATCTCACCGTCACCTACGGGTTGGGTTCGCGCCACCCGGTGCGGGCCGTGGCCGGGGTCTCGTTCGACATACCGAGCGGCCACACCCTGGCCCTGATCGGGGAGTCAGGATCGGGGAAGACCTCGATCGCCCGGGCCATCTGCGGACTGGCCCCGGTCGAGAGCGGATCGATCGTGATCGACGGGGTCGACCTCGCCCGGGCACCCGATCGACCGGCGGCGGCGGGCGAGCACGGGGTGCAGATCGTGTTCCAGGACCCGACCTCGTCCCTCGATCCCCGCTGGCCGGTCTGGCGGAGCGTGGCCGAACCGCTTCTCGGCCGCGTGCGCGATGGCCGGGAGCGCCGCGAGCGGGCGCTGGCCCTGCTCGAGCGGGTGGGCATCGACCGCAGCCTCGGCGACCGGCATCCGCACCAGCTCTCCGGGGGGCAGCGCCAGCGGGTGACCATCGCCCGCGCCCTGGCCCCGCAGCCGCGCCTGGTCGTCCTGGACGAGGCGGTCTCGGCCCTGGACGTCTCGGTCCGCAACGAGATCCTGGTGTTGCTGGACCAGCTGAAGCGCCAGGCGGGACTCACCTACCTGCTGATCTCGCACGACATGGGGACGGTGGCCCAGCTCGCCACCGACGTGGCCGTGATGTACCTGGGCAAGCTGGTGGAGAGCGGCGAGGCGGTGAGGGTCATCCGGGACCCGGCGCACCCGTATACCCGGGCGCTCCTGGCCGCGGTGCCGACCGTGTCCGACGAGCTGGCCGGGACCTCGCTGGGCCTCCAGGGCGAGATCGGTGACGTGGCCCATCCACCCCCGGGCTGCCGGTTCCATCCTCGCTGCCCGCTGGCGGTCGAACGCTGTGCCGGCGAGGAACCGGGCCTGCGTACGGTGCGCGAGCGCTGGACGGCCTGCCATCGCGCCGAGGAGGTGGCGACGACGTGAGGGGCATGGGCGGGATGCTGCTGCGGCGGCTGGCGACCTTGCTGCCGACCGCGATCGTGGGCACGATCGTGGTGTTCTCGCTGGACCAGCTCACCCCGGGCGGCGCCGCCGAGGCGGCGGCCGGGCCCAACGCCACCCCGCAGCAGATCGCGGCCCTGAAACACCAGATGGGGCTGGACAAGCCCCTGCCGGTGCAGTACGGGACCTGGCTCGCCGGTCTCTTCCACGGTGACTTCGGGCAGTCCCTGCTCAACCGCCAGGACGTGGGCGCCGAGATCACCCAGCGGTTGCCGGTCACCATCGAGCTGACCGCGGCCGCCCTGATCGTGGCCCTGGTGGTCGGGATCCCCCTGGGCATCCTGTCCGCCTCCCGTCGCCAGAGTCGGCTCGATGGCACCGTCCTCGGCCTCTCCGGCCTGGGGCTGGCCATCCCCGAGTTCCTGCTCGCCATGCTGGCGGTCGACATCGTGTGCCTGAAGCTGGGCTGGTTGCCCCCCACCGGCTGGACGCCCATCTCCCAGGGCCTGGGCGCCAACCTGCAGACCTTGCTCCTGCCGGCGCTGACGCTCGGCTCCGGGGCGGCCGCGGTGATCACCCGCCAGACCCGGAGCGCCATGGCCGAGGTGCTGGACTCGCCCTTCATCCGGACCGCCTGGGCGCTGGGCCTGCCGCAGCGCCAGATCTACTTCCGTTTCGCCCTCCGCAACGCGCTCATCTCGGTGATCACGGTGGTGGGCCTGATCGCCGCCGCTTTGCTGGGGGCCGCGGTCCTGATCGAGCGGGTGTTCGTGATCCCGGGCATGGGCTCGATGCTGGTGGACGCCGTCACCCAGAAGGACTTCCCGGTGACCCAGGGGGTGACGGTCGTGTTCATCGCCATCGTGATCCTGATCAACCTACTGGTCGACATCTCGTATGCCGTTCTCGACCCGCGCATTAGGAGCTGAGGGACATGCCCAACCCCATCATTGATCCCACCGGACGTGCGGGAGCCGCCGCGGAGGTGCGCCTGGCCCCCCGGCCGACCAGCCTTCGTGGCGCCACCGTTGGCCTGCTCGAGAACCGCAAACACAACGCCGCCCTCTTCCTGGAGGAGTTGGGACGGGCGTTGGTGGAAGACCATGGGGCGGCCGGCTATGTGATGCGAGCCAAGGAGAGCATCGTCCAGACGGCCGAGCCTCCGCTGGTCGAGGAACTGGTACGGGAATGCGATGTCGTCATCACCGGCGTTGGCGATTGCGGCTCCTGCAGCGCCTCGGCGGTAGCCGACGGCCTCCTCTTCGAAAGCCGTGGCGTCCCTGCGGTCGTGATCTGTAGCGACGCCTTCGTTGCCAGCGCTGGCGCCATGGCCAGGTTGCGGGGCTTTCCCGACTACCGTTACCTGACCACACCTCACCCGGTCGCGGCGCTAACGCCGGAGGAGGTCCGCCGGCGAGCTCGCGCTCTACAGCCCGAGGTGATGTCGCTCCTGGTGGCCCCAGAGGCTCGTAGCGCGGCTTGATGGCAGACCCTCGTGAACGAGATCTAGATCCCGACGCGGCCCAGCGAGCAATCGAGTACTGCTTCGAGCGGGGATGGACGGACGGCCTGCCGGTGGTCCCCGCCTCGCGGCCGCTGGTCGACCGCTTCCTGGCCCAGACCGATCGTGACCCGGGCGAGGTCATCGGCCGGATGGAACACCTGGGCCGCGAGTGCACGGTCGAGCTGGCGGCGATCAACG
>Ga0209810_1001076_pt1 | contig 45967 bp, 42 predicted proteins | sample Coa_R1_7_FD_187159 | JGI IMG/M metagenome (GOLD analysis project Ga0209810, IMG submission 187159) | Surface soil microbial communities from Centralia Pennsylvania, which are recovering from an underground coalmine fire - Coalmine... | ecosystem: Environmental > Terrestrial > Soil > Unclassified... | reverse complement strand
GGCGGCTGGGGCTACGCCCAATTCCAGGTTCTGGAGCAGGCGATCAAGGGCGCCAACAGCATCGACGACGACAAGATCGCGGCCTATCTCCGCAAGGCGACCTTCAAGACCGTCATGGGTCCCATCAAGTTCGGCGCCAAGGGCGAATGGGCCGAAGGCCGGATGCTGCAGGTGCAGTATCACGACATCAAGCCCGACGCCAATCTCGACGTCTGGCGCGGCATGAGCTACCAGACCGTGCTCACGCCGGCCAATCTCGCAACCGGCAAGGTCATCTATCCCTACGAGAAGGCGCACAAATAGCGTTCGTGCGGAACGCCAAGACGGCGCCGCGCAGGTCGCGCGGCGCCGTTTTTTTCTACAGCCCCAAATAGAATTCGCGGATCAGCTCGTTGTTGTTGAGCTCCTCGGCCGAGCCGCCGGCGAAGGCGATCCTGCCGTGCACGATGACATAGCCGCGGTCGGCGATGCGGATCGCCTGGGTGAAATTCTGCTCCGCCATCAGGACGGTGAGATTGTAGTGCTCCTTGAGCTGCTTGATGGCATCGATGGTGCGGGTGACGAGTACCGGCGCCAGGCCCACCGAAGGCTCGTCGATCAGCAGAATGCGCGGGCTCGCCATGAGCGCGCGCGCGAGCGCCAGCATCTGCTGCTCGCCGCCGCTCATCGAGCCGGCGAGCTGGTTCTTGCGCTCGGCGAGGCGCGGAAAGAGCTCGAAACAGAAATCGAGATTATCCTTGATCCTGGCGCGTGCCAGGCGCCGCGAGGCGCCGAGCAGCAGGTTCTCCTCCACCGTCTGCCTCGGGAACAGGCGGCGGCCTTCCGGAACCATGGCGATGCCGAGATCGACGATCTCTTCGGTGGTCATGCCGATGAGGTCATGGGTTCGTCCGTCTATGCGGGCGCGGATGAGCCCCTGATAGGGGCGCACCATGCCCATGATGCATTTCATCAGCGTCGACTTGCCGTTGCCATTGGTGCCGAGCAGGACCACGGTTTCGCCGCTGCCGACCGTGAGCGAGACGTCTTCCAGCACGCGTACCGCGCTGTAGGCGGCATGGATGTTCTCGATCGTGATGCTGTTGTCGCTACTGACCAAGATAGGCTCCAATCACCTCGCGGTCCTTGATGACCTCGTCGGGCTTGCCGTCGGCGATTTTTCTGCCGGAAACCAGCACGACCAGCCGCTGCGAGAAGCTCATGACCGCCCGCATGATGTGCTCGATCATGATGATGGTGATGCCGCGCTCGTTGAGACGCAGCAGCAGCTGGACGATGTCCTCGACTTCCGAATGCGACAGGCCGGCCATGGACTCGTCGGCCATCAGCAGCTTGGGCTCGGCCGCCATGGCGCGGGCGAGCTCGAGTTTGCGCATCTCCACCTGCGTCAGATCGCGCGGGCTCCTGGCCGCCTTGGCATCGAGCGCCACGAGCTTGAGCAGCTCCATGCAGCGCGCGTCGGCTTCGGCCTTGGAGACGTGGTGGCCGACGCGCGCCGCAACCGTATAGAGCAGCGGCACGCGGATGTTGTCGGCGACGCTCATGCTCATGAACGGGCGCGGAAGCTGGAAGCTGCGCGCGAGGCCGCGCCGCGTCCGTTCGTGAGCGATCAATCCGTTCATTCTTTCGCCGGCGAAGGTGACGCTGCCGGTTTCGTTGTGCAGCGTGCCGCAGATGCAGTTCACCAGCGTGCTCTTGCCGGACCCGTTGGGTCCGATCAGGCCGACGCGCTCGCCCGGGTTCACCGCAAGATCGACATTGTCGAGCGCGACGAAGCCGCCGAAACGCTTGCTCAGCCCCTTCACCTGCAGCAGCGGCTCGGTCATGGCTTCGACCTCCTGCTGGTCCACGTATGCCACAGGCCGATGATGCCGTCCGGCGCCGCGATGACGAAGCCGATGAGCAGCAGCCCGACGATCAGCAGGTTGACCGCCGACGAGATCGTGACGGTAGCGATCTGCTGCAACGTGCCGAGCAGAACGGCGCCGAGCATGGGACCGGCCCACCACGTCGTGCCGCCGATCATCGGCATGGCGATCGAGTTCACCGCGTAGGACAAATCGAAGGCCGAACCGGGCTCGACATAGCCGATATAATATGGGAACGGCGCACCCGCCATGCCCATGAGCGCGCCCGACAGCACCGTTGCGATGAGCTTCAGCCTGAGCGTCGGCACGCCGCAGGCCTCCGCGGCGAGCTCGTCATCGCGGATCGTGGCGAAGCCGTAACCGAGACGGGAGCGTTCGATCAGCCGCGCACAGGTCAATGAGAGGATGACGAGCAGGAGCATCAGCAGGAAGAGATATTGGATATACGGTCCGAGAATCGGGACCGTGCCGGGCGGGATGACATAGGCGCCGCGCGAACCTCCGACGAACGACCAGTTGACGACGAAGGTCTGCAGCACCACGGCGAGCGCGAGCGTGGCAATGGCAAAGAAAACGCCGCGCAGCCGCAGCGTCAGGTAGCCGGTGCCGAGGCCGACCAGGCCGGCCACGATGCCGCCGAGGAGGATCAGCGCCGGCATCGGCAAGGGGAAGATCGCCTGCATCAGCGGCAACAGCCATTCCGGCATCAGGTCTTCCAGGTTCTGGTTGACCGTATAGAGAAATACGCTGGTATAGACCCCGAGCGCGAAGAAACCGGCGGAGCCGAAATTCACGTAGCCGCAATAACCGCCGAGGATGTTCCACGCCGTGCTGAGCACGATGAACTGCAGCACGGTATAGCCGGCGAAGAACAGATAGTCGTTGTTGACGGCGCGCAATATCAAAAACAGCGCGGCGCCGGCGATGATCTCGAGCAGGACGAAGACGGGCGTGCGCATGGCCTAGCGTCCGAGCAGGCCTGAGGGCCGCACCGCGAGCGTCAGCAGCAGGATGCCGAACGACACCGCCGGCGCCCAGGACGGCCCGTAGAAGACCGACGTGATGCTTTCGATGACGCCGAGCAGGAGCGCCGCGATCAGCGTTCCCGGCAAGCTGCCCAGCCCGCCCAGCACGCAGATGGCGAAGATGCGGCCGATATAATCGCGGCCGACCGAGGGGATGACCGGCTGGATGACGATGAGGATGGCGCCTGCCATCGAGGCGGTGGCGATCGAGATGGCAAAGGCGATGCGCTTGATGCGCGTCGGATCGACGGACATCAGCCGCAGCGCCGTGGGATCCTGCGAAACCGCCATCACCGCGCGGCCGATGAAGGTGCGCGACAGAAACAGCTCCAGCCCCGCGAACATCGCCAGCGCGACGACGCAGGGCACCAAAAGGCGCAGGGGAAATTCCATCGGCCCGACCGAAAGGCTGGAGCCGATGTAAGCGGCGTTGACCGAACGATAGTCGACGCCGAAGATGAGCAGCAGGATCACTTCCGTCACGAACAAAAGACCGAAGAAGAACGCGAGCCCGCGCAGGGATTCCTGGCCGTATTTCTCAAACGACACGTAATAGACCTGGTAGACGAAGGCGCCCAGCGCGTAGAAAGCCGGCAGCATCAGGATGCTCGCCGCGATCGGATCGATGCCGAGCCCGACATTGAGGCTGTAAGCGATATACGAGCCGAGCAGGATGAAGGCCGGATGCGCGATGTTGACGATGTCGAGCATGCCGAAGGAAATCGAAATGCCGGCCGTGACGGCGGCATAGAATCCGCCGAGCAGGAGGCCGGCGATGATCGCGTTGATCAGGAGGTTGATGTCCATGCAAGGTCGGGCCGTACACCCATGGCAAGAACACAAGTTCATCCGCGGCGCGCTCGGCCGGGCAGAGCCTTCGCGAGATGAACGTGACTTGGCAGGATGGCCGGTGTTTCTCCCCTCTGCTGATTATTTTTCTCGCTTTGCAGCGTTCCCCCCGGCACTCGCCGCCGCGACGCATCGGGCGCCCGGACGACGCGCGGCAGTTTGCAGGAAAGACGTCGGCTTGGCTAGTCTGTCGATGACGACGCCGGCGTGCTGGGTCCGCGACAAAATGCAACGCCGCTTCGGCGCGGCGCCGCCTACGTCGCCGATGCCGCTAGGCGGCCGCTTGCGGCCGCAGTCCGGCGGGGAGCGGGAGCGGGGCGTTGGCGCTGTCTTTGAACTCGACGGTCATGAACACCATGTCGCGGTCGCCGATGTTTTCCAGATCGTGCACCTTGAATTCGCCCTTCCGGTAGCTCTCGTGGCGCGTCTCACCCGGCTGGTAGGTATATTCCACCGTGGTGCCGTCGTGCACGTGCTGGCGGCCGCGCCCGCCGGTGATCGAGGTCCAGAAATAGTCGAGCACGTGACGGTGAAAGCCGAAGCGCTCGCCCGGCGCGAGGCGGATCATCCACACACGCGTGCGCTCGTTCTCCGACAGCAGCGTCGAGCCGACACACGGGTTCGGATTCTTCCGCTCGCGCTCGAACTCGGCGGCGATCTCGGCCGGCCAAGGCGCCTGGTCCTTCTTCTCGGCGGCTTTATCGACCATGCTCAGAGCCATGGGAATTTCTCCAATGCTGTGCCGGGGCCCTATATAGCATAATTCGGCGGATCGAAAGCTTCGAGGAAGACCAATTGGCCGGGTCCCGCGCAGGACATGCTCTGGTGATCGGCGGCTCCATGAGCGGGCTGCTCTGCGCCCTTTGGCTGCGGCGCGCCGGGTGGGACGTGGACGTCTTTGAGCGCGTCGAGAGCGAGCTCGCCGGCCGCGGCGCCGGCATCGTCGCCCAGCGGGAATTCATCGCGCGCCTCGACGAACTGGGTCTTTCCGCCGACTCGCTCGGCGTGCCGATCACCACGCGCAAGATCATCGACGCGCGCGGCCGGGTCACCTGCAGCATCTGCTGTCCGCAGGTGCTGACCGCCTGGGAACGCGTCTACCGGTTGCTGCGCGACGCGTTTCCCGCCGATCGCTATCACCGCGGCCGCGGCCTCGCGCATTTCGTGCAGGACGCGGACAAGGTCACGGCGGTGTTTTCCGATGGTGAAACGATATCGGCCGATCTCCTGGTGGGTGCCGACGGCATCCGTTCGACCGTGCGCCAGGCGTGCGCGCCGCGCATCGCGCCGCTCTACGCCGGCTATTGCGCCTGGCGTGCCCTGCTGCCGGAACGGGCGATCCCGGCGGACACGCATCGCGACCTGTTCGAGTTCATGTCCTTCGGTCTGCCGCCCGGCGAGCAGTTCCTCGGCTATCCCGTGGCGGGGCCCGACAATGATCTGCGTCCCGGTCACCGCCGGTTCAATGTCGTCTGGTATCGACCGGCCGACGAGAAGACCAAGCTCAAGTGGCTGCTGACGGACGAGAACGGGACGACCCACGCCATCTCCATTCCGCCACCGCTCATTCGGCGCGACGCCATTGCCGAAATGCGCGCCGACGCCGAGCGGCTGTTGGCGCCGCAGTTCCGGGAGATCGTGCGGCTGATCGACGAGCCGATCCTGCAGCCGATCTACGATCTGGAGAGCGAACGCATGGCCTTCGGCCGCGTCGCCTTGGTGGGCGACGCGGCCTTTGTCGCGCGCCCGCACGTCGCTGCGGGCGTATCGAAGGCGGCCGACGACGCGGCGGCGCTCGCGCAGGCGGTCGCGGCCGAGGCGGACGTGCCGACCGCGCTGCGCCGGTTCGAGGCGGCGCGGCTTGCCGAGAATCATCGCATTATCGAGCGCGCGCGACATCTCGGTGCCTATCTGCAGGCGACCAGGACGCGGGAGGAGGATGCGCGCGCCGACAGACACAGCACGGACGCCGCGGTCATCGCCGAAACAGCGGTGCTGGACTTTCTCCACGCCTGAGGCGCGACCGCTGCGAGGCGGATCGCCACGCCTGCACGAATCGCCGGCGGCGCGGTCGGCGCGGGGCGCCGAGGCCGCGCCTCGGCCGGCACGGGCCGAGGTCAGCGGCGGTTGCTCGCTATACCCCCAGCAGTTTCCGGGCGCTGCCGCCGGAGATCGCTGCGCGCGTTGCGGCATCGAATTCGTCGACCGAGGCGATATGGCCGAGCGGATCGTATTCGAGCATGTCGAAGGGATAGTCGGTGCCCATCAGGACGTGGTCGGCGCCGAAGAAATCGACCAGCGCCTTGAGTTGCGCGGGCGTGAACACGACGCTGTCGACATAGATCTGCCTGAGATAGGACGTCGGCGGCTTGGGCAGGCCGGCTTGGCAGTCCGAGCGCGCGCCCCAGGCGTGATCGATGCGCCCGGGATAGGCCCCGAGATAGCCGCCGCCGTGCACGGCAAGGATTTTCAGGCGCGGATGGCGCTCCAGCACGCCGTCGAAGATCAGGTAATGCAAGGCCAGCGTGGTCTCCAACGGATTGCCGATGACGTTGTTGAAATAGAATCGCGACAATCGTCGTCCCTCGGTAAACCCGTTGGGGTGAATGATGACGAGGGCGCCGAGCTCCTCCGCCTTCTTCCAGAACGGCGCGAAGGCCGGCTCGGAGAGCTCGCGGCCTGCCACGTTGGTGAGGATCTCGACGCCCTTGAATGCGAGTTGGGTCATGCAGCGCTCGAGCTCCTTGGCGGCTTCCTGGCCGTCCTGCATCGGTACGGTGCCGGCGGGAATGAAGCGGTCCGGATGCTTCGCGACGAATTCGGCGATTCCGTCGTTGATGATCCGTGCCGCCGGCACCGCATATTCGAGCGGCAACGCGTGATAGCACTGCGGGGGCGGCGGCATGACGAGCTGCATGTCGACGCCCATCCGCTCCATGTCGGCGAAACGTTCCGCGTAGTTGCCGCCGATGCGGGAACGGATATCGGCCTCCTGCTTGGCGTTGACGGCCTTGGTCTCGTCGGAGGCGAAATGCGCGAGCGGAATGGTGGCAGGATCGAGATGCGGCCTGACATATTCCGCCGCGCGCGGCACCGCGACATGGGTATGGATGTCGATGGTCGTCGACGCCGGCCGCGTTTCGCGTCCCGGTCTGCCGTGCCTGCGCGCAGCCGTGTTGGCGTATTTGTTCCAGATCCCTGTCATGACCCCTTCCTTGCTTGTCGGCCCCCGACCGCCCCCTTGCGCCGTGCGCTCGCGCGGCAGAAGCCGCGCGATGCGATCGCCGCCGTTGCGGGCGATGTCCGCCCTGCGGGCATGTCAGGCGGATGATGCGGTCGGCAGATGCTCTCCCCCGGTGACGTCGCCTGCGTCCTAGAACACCCCGAGATGCTGGCGCAGGTCGACCTTGTCGTGCTTCAGATCCGCGGGCGTCGAGACGACCGCCACGCGTCCGCTGTTGAGTATGACGATGTCGTCCGCGACGTCGAAGACGAGCGTCGGGTTCTGTTCGACGAGAACGATCGACAGCCCGCTTTCCTTCAGCTTGCGGATGGTGTTCATGACCTCGTGAACGATCTGCGGTGCAAGACCCTCCGAGGGCTCGTCCATGAGCAGCACGCGCGGATTGCCCATGAGCGCGCGGCCGATCGCCAGCATCTGCTGCTCGCCGCCGGAAAGATAGGCGGCGATGTGGTTCACGCGTTCGCTCAGGCGGGGAAACATGGCGAACACCGTGTCAAGCGTCCACGACGCGGGCCGTCCGTCGCTTGGCGCCCGGGCGGCGACGATCAGGTTCTCGCGCACGGTCAGGCTCTTGAAGATGCGGCGGCCCTGCGGCACCAGCGCGACGCCGCGCGCGGCGATCTGTTCGGGCGGCATGCCGGTCACCCTGTCGCCGAACACGAAGATCTCGCCGTGGCGCGGCGGCAGCAGGCCGACGGTGACATTCATGCAGGTCGACTTGCCGGCGCCGTTGCGGCCGAGCAGGCCGAGCAGGCGCGCCTGCCCGCACGCGAAGGTGACGGCATGCAGCACGTGGCTGTCGCCGTAGAAGGCCTCGATCCCGGAGAGCTCGAGCGCGTTAGTGGCCAAGATAGACCTCCCGCGTGCGCGGATCGGCCACGACTTCGGCCCGCGTGCCTTCGACGATGACCTCTCCGAAATGCAGAAGCGTGATGCGCTCGGCAAATTCCAGCGCGACGTCCATGTTGTGCTCGATCATGACGATCGTCACGTCGCGCGGAATCGTCGCCAGCAACTGGCGTACGTCCTGCCGCTCGTCGATCGACAGGCCGGCGAACGGCTCGTCGAGCAGCAGGAGGCGCGGATTCTGCGCCAGCGCCATGGCGATCTCGACCCGGCGGCGCTCGCCATAGGAGGTCTGCGACAGCGGTCGCTCGGCGATGTCGGCGAGGCCGACGCGCCGCAAGGCCTCGTGTGCCTGCTCCTGCAGGTGCCGTTGCCGGCGCATGTTGATCAGTGGATTCCATCGCATCGGCGTCAAGCCGAGCAGCGCCAGCGACACGTTATGGAGAATCGTGTCGTGCGGGAACAAGGTGATGATCTGATAGGTGCGCGCCATTCCGAGGTGCGGGCGGCGGCAGCTCGGCACCCGGGTGATGTCCTGGCCGAACAACGCGATCGAGCCGGAATCGGGCGTGAGCTCGCCGGTGATCAGATTGAACAGCGTCGTCTTGCCGGCGCCGTTCGGACCGATGATGAGCCGTCGCTCGCCCGGCGCGACGTCGAAGGTGACGTTCTTGGTGACGTGCAGCCCGCCGAAGGATTTGCGCAGCCTGCTGACGGTGAGCGCGTTCATGGCGGGGCTCCATCCTTGCCCTGCCACGCGCGCCGCCACAGCCGGGCGGTGCCGGGGACCAGCCCCTCCGGCATGAGGATGACGATGGCGACGAAGATGGCACCCAGCAGGAAATTCCAGCGCTCGATGAAACCGCTGACGACGCTCTTCACCACCACCACGAGCCCCGCGCCGACGATCGGGCCGAGCAGCGTGCCGGCGCCGCCGGCGATCACCATCAGCAGCACCTCGGCCGACGAGGTCAGCGCCAGCGTCTGCGGGCTGATGAACTGGGTGTAGTAGACGAAAAGGATTCCCGCAATGCTGGTGAGCAGGCCGGAGAACATGCAGGCCCAGAAGCGGATCGCCCAGACGTGATAGCCGAGCGCGTTCATCCGCCGCGGCTGATCGCGCGTGCCCATGAGCGCGGCGCCCAGCGGGGAGCGCACGAAGACCGCGACCGCCGCCACCGCCGCCACGAAAACGATCAGCGTCGCATAGTAGAATCCGCTTGCCGAATTGATGTCGAATCCGAACGGCTGGGGACGGCCGTGCAGATTGATGCCGTTGTCGCCGTTGGTGACGCTGATCCAGCGATAGGCCAAGCCCCACAATATCTCGCCCAGCGCGAGGGTGATCATGATGAAACCGATTCCCGTCGCCCGCAGGGCGAGCGCGGCATAGACGGCCATCGCGGCGAGACCCGCGAGCAGCGCGCCGAGGATCGCGATGGCATGGCCGGCGCCGTGCTGCAGCAGATAGCCGACGACATAGGCGGAAATGCCGAACAGCGCCGCATGGCCGAGCGACACCAGTCCGCCGTAACCGGCGATGATATTGAGGCCGAGCGCGAAGACGGCGAAAAAGAGAATCTGGCTCGCGACATTGATGTAATAGATGCCGCTCATCCAATAGGGCAGCGTGACCAGCGCGACCGCGGCGAGGAGGAGGGCGACGTCGCGCCGGATCATGGCACGAATCTCCCGAACAGGCCTTGCGGCCGCAGGATGAGCACGAGCAGCATCGGCAGGAAGAGCACGAAATAGGCAAGCTCCGGAAACAGGGCCTGGCCGAAATTGTAGATGAAACCGACGATGATGCTGCCGACGAAGGAGCCGAGCAGGCTGCCGCTGCCGCCGAGGATGACGACGACGAGCGCGAGCGGAAGCATGTCCTGGTCGAGGCCGGGATAGACCGAGAGGATCGGCGCGCCGACCACGCCGGCGAAGGCGGCGAGCCCCGCGCCGAGCGCGAAGACGATGGTGAAGAGCTGGGAGACGCGGATGCCCACCACGCGCGCCATGTCCGGATCATCGACCCCCGCGCGGATCATGGCGCCAAGCCGCGTGCGATCGAGAAGCAGCCAGAGCGCCGCCGCGATCACCGCGGCGATCGCGATGACGCCGAGCCGGTAGAGCGGAAACACGGCCGGTCCCGCGCGCACGAAGCCGGCAAGGGCGGATGGCGTCGCCACGTTGATCGGATCGCCGCCCCACGCCAGGAGGCAGAAATCGGCCACCATGAAGGAGATGCCGAGCGTGACCAGGACCTGCGCCATCTGCTGTCCGGGGAGCTGGCGCAGCAGGAAGCGCTCGATCAGCGCGCCGAAGACGGCAACCGACAGCGCCGCAAGCAAGGCCGCGACCCAGAAGTCGAACCGCAGCGCGAGATAGCCGCCGATGAACGTGGCGCCGAAATAGGCACCCAGCATGAACAGCGAGCCGTGCGTCAGATTCGGGATGCGCATCAGGCCGAAGATCAGCGAGAAACCCGCGGACAAAAGGAACAGCAATCCGCCGAAGGTGATGCTGTTGACCGTCAGCACCAGCCAGAATGTCATGAGTGCCGTTCCCGTCGTCGTTCCGTGTCGTCGATCCGCTTCAGAGGATCGATCGCCGACGCTCCGCGCGATCGTCGTGCGACAAGGACCCTCTCATTCTCCGGCCGACCCGCCGACAAGCGATTGGAGAGGCGATGCGGGAAGGCCGATCACGCTGGCTCATAGACGCCGAAAGCCCGACCGCGACTCCCCGCCCTCGCGGGAAACAGCCGACAGCAGGGAGTGTCAAGCGCGGTTCAGCAGCCCTTCAGCGGCGGATAATTGCGCGAGTAGACCGGATGCGCGAGGAACTCCTTTTCCGGCCACGTCCAGAATTGGCTCACGTTCTCGTAGGTCTTGATCGTCTTGTTCCAGAGCTTGAGACCGTATTTGGCGCCCTCCTTCTGCAGGCGGCGAATGTAAAACGTGCCGACCACGTTGTTCAGATGGTCGAACTTGATGGGCCCTCGCGGCGTGTCGGTCAGGCTCACCGCCTTTAGCGCGGCCATGAACTTTTCCTTGTCGCTGGCGTCCCCGTTCAGCGCCTTGAGGCCCGCTTCGACGACTTGGCAATTGACGTAGAGGCCGGCCGCGTAGAAGCCGGGGACGGTGTCGAAGTTCTTCAACATGCCGTTCACGAACCGCTGGTTGCCGTCGCTTTCGAGATCAAGCGTGTAGGGGCAGCAGCTCACGAGGCCCACCGCCTCTTCGCCGAAGCTCTTGAGCAGGGCATCGTCGCCGCCCGTCTCGCCCGTGACCACCGGATACTTCAGGCCCGCCGCGGCGTACTGCTTCATGAAGCGCAGCGGGTTCGAGCCGGCGAATCCCTGGCAGACGCCGTCGCAGCCGCTGATCTGCGCGAGATAGGGTGTGTAGTCCGGCGTGACGATGGGCGGCCACAGCTTGTTGACGACGCAGCCGCCGTCCTTCTCGAACGCGGCCTGGAACCCGCCCATCTGCTCGTAGCCGAACGCGAAATCCTCGACGACGGTCACGACCCGTTTGAGCTTCATCTCGGTCGCGGCATAGTGCCCCATGGGATGCATCGCCTGCGAGGACGTCGCCGACGCGCGCAGCAGGAACGGATTCGCGTGGCGCTGCGTCAGATCGTCGGCCGCCGCAAGACTGAGCGTCGGCATTTTCTGCTGCTTGATGTAATCGCTGATCGCGTAAAGCTCGAAGGCGGCGAGCGGCCCGAGTATCACGTCGACCTTGTCGCGTTCGACGAGCTCCTGCGCCTTGGTCTTCGTGCCCGCCGGATTGCCCCCGGTGTCGGCGGAAATGAAATCGACCTTGCGGCCGGCCATCGTGTAGTTCTTCTCTTTCAGGAACGTGACGACGCCCTGCTCCATCTGGATGCCGCCCTGGGCCAGGGGGCCGGTCTTCACGGTCAGGAGGCCGAGCTTGAACGGCTGAGACTGCGCGATCGCCGGCGCGGGAAACCTGAGTGCTGCGGCGGCGGCGCCGGCGCCGGCCATGACCTGACGGCGGGTGAGCTTGCGAAACATTGCGTTCCTCCCTGTATGGCCCCGATGGGCTTGGCGGTTGGTCGTCGGCCTTGCCTCCGAGTGCGCGGCCGCCTCGACTTGATCGATCGTGCCGCCTGCAGTGCCCCATCCCCTGCAAGCTATGACCCATCATCGGCCAAGATATTCCATTCTGTAAAGCCCGGTGGCGTGATGACGCGGCCCACCCGCGCCGCCGCCCATCGCGGATCGACGGGCATTGCGCGACGAAGCCATCGGGGCGGGGCCGGTGCCTCGCGTCGTGCGCGGGAGGCGGGGCATCGCGATGTCCGCCGTCATTGCGAGGCGGCGAAGCCGCCGAAGCAATCCAGGCCGGCCGCGCCGCAGGTCGTGGGCGGGAGGCGTACCGTGTGGCCCTGCCCATTCTGGATTGCTTCGCGCTCGCTTCGCTCGCGCTCGCGATGACGGGGAAGAATTGTCGCTCGCGCTCGCAATGACGGGGAACAATTGTCACGCCGGCTCGCAATGACGGACCAATCCGACCGACATCCGCTTCAAATGCCGAGATAGCTCGACTTGACGTCGTGATTGGCGTCGAGTTCCGAGGGCGTTGCGGAATAGACGACCTGGCCCTTGCTCATGACGTGCACATAATCGACCAGTCGGAGCGCGAGACTGGCGTTCTGCTCCACGAGGAGGATGGAAAGCCCCTCCCTCCGCAAGGTCCCGATCACCTCCCAAAGGCCGCGGATGATGATGGGCGCAAGACCTTCGGACGGTTCGTCCATGATCAGGCAGTCGGGATTGGTCATCAGCGCGCGGCCGATCGCCAGCATCTGCTGCTCGCCGCCGGACAGCGTCTTGGCGCGCTGGTGACGGCGTTCGTGGAGGCGGGGAAAGAGGCTGTAGACGCGGTCGAGTCCCCAGCCGCGGCGCTCCGGATTGCGCAGCGCCACGAGAAGGTTCTCCTCCACGCCGAGCGTCGGGAAGACCCGGCGTCCCTGCGGAACGAGGCCCATGCCGCCTCGCACCGTTTCGAACGACGACTGGTGGGTGATGTCGGTGCCTTTGAACAGGATGCGGCCGCGACGCGGCGGATTGAAGCCGACGATCGAATTGACCAGCGTGGTCTTGCCCACGCCGTTGCGGCCGAGAAGGCCGAGTATCTGTCCCTGCTCGAGCCTGAGCGAAAGGCCCTGCAGCACATAGGCATCCCCGTAGTAGGTGTGGATGTCGTGGACTTCGAGGATCGCCATGGGTCAGCCGGTCCCCAGATAGATCTCCTGCACGCGCGGGCTGTCGTGGATCTGCCGGGGCGTGCCGGTCTCCAGGATCTCGCCGAAGTGCAGCACCGAGATCTGCGAGGCGACGTCGAAGACCACGTCCATGTCATGCTCGATCAGAAGGATCGCCAGACGCGGATCGAGCTTGGCCAGGAACTCGACCATCTCCGCCGATTCGCCGGACGACAGCCCGGCGGCGGGCTCGTCGAGCAGCAGGATCTTCGGATCGCCGGCCAGGGCGAGCACGATCTCGAGCTGGCGCTGCTCCCCGTGGGAAAGGTTGCGCACCTCGACATCCTTGCGATCGAGGAAGCCGACGCCGTCGAGGAGCCGATGCGCCTTCTCGTAGACGTCCTTGTAGGAGGAAAGCGATCGCCACATCACGAACTTCGTTCGCCGCAGTCCGGTAATGGCCAGAAGAACATTGTCGAGGACGGTCAGTCGCGGGAACAGGCTCGTCACCTGGAACGTGCGCGCCATGCCGAGCGCGGTGCGACGGTGACTCGGCCAGCGGGTGACGTCCTGTCCGAACACAAGGACCTGGCCGGAGGTGACCGGGTAGATGCCGGTGACGAGGTTGAACAGCGTCGTCTTGCCGGCGCCGTTCGGGCCGATGATGGCTTTCCGGTCCCCCGGCATCAGGCGCAAGCTCACATTGCGCGTGGCCTGCAGGCCGCCGAAACTCTTGCACAGGTCGCGAAGCTCGAGCGCCGGCACGGCGCCGGAATGCGGAGGAGACTCGTTCACGCATGACCTCCCGCGGCCAAAGGCGCGGGGCCGCCCCGACGGCCCCGCGCGTCCCGTCACTCGCAGTATTTGCAGGGCGGGAAGTCGCGGCTGTAGACCGGTTGCGCCAGGAACTTCTCCTTTCCATAGGTCCAGAACTGGCTGACATTGGGATAGGTCTTGATCACCGTGTTCCACAGCTCGGGTTTGTCGTATCCGAACATCGTCTTCTTCTCGACCTTCTTGATGTAGATGTTCTCGATGGGGTTGCGCATGTCGTCGAACGACACCGGGCCGCGCACCGCGTCGATCTTCAGGGCGAGCATGGTCCTGATGAACGGTTCGGCGCCCGGATATTTGCCTCCCGATTGCTTGACCGCCTCGTCGATCATCTGCGCGGTGGTGTAGTTGGCTTCCGAATAATAGGAGGGCACCTTGCCGTATTTGGCGCGGTAGGCTTTCACGAAGGCTTCGTTCTTGGGCGTCTCCAGCGCGGCGCTGTACATCAGCGCGGACACGTCGCCGATGACTTCGTCGCCCATGAACGGCAGCACGAACTCGTCGTAGCTCGTGCCGCCGCCGATGATCGGCTTCTTGATCCCGGCCGCGCGCAGCTGCTTGGGGAACTGGAGCGACATCGGCCCGACCATCAGGGTGAAGATGGCGTCGGCGTCGCTTTTGATGGTCGGAATGTAGGGTCCGAAATCCTTGGTGCCGAGCGGCGGCCAGATTTTCTGGATGATCTTGCCGCCGCAGTCTTCAAACGCCTTCTGGAAGCCGCCGAGCACCTCATAGCCGAAGGCATAGTCGGCGGCGATCGCCGCGACCTTCTTGTATCCCTGGTCGCAGGCCCACTGGCCGAGCGGATGGTGCGGCTGCGAGCTCGACCAGGTGGTGCGGATGAAATAGGGATATTTGGACAACTGGCGCTGGGTCAGGTCGTCCGCGGCCGGCACCGAGGCGATATAGAGCGTCTTTTCCGCGGTCGAGACCGGCGCCATGGCGTAGCCCGAGGAGGCGAGCAGGCCGCCGATGAACATGTGCACCTTGTCCTGCAGGATCAGCTTCTTCGCCTTGGTGACGGCGGTGTCCGGCTTGCCCTGCTCGTCCTCGACGATGAATTTGACGTCGGCGCCGCCCAGCTTGTTGCCGTGCTGATCGAGATAAAGCTGGAACCCGTCGACCATGTCCTTGCCGATCTGGGCGAAGATGCCGGTGGTCGGCGCGATGAAGCCGATTCGCAGCTCCTCCGCGCCCGCCGTCGACGACAGGCCGAGGCTCAAGGCCGCCGCGAGCGTGCCTCGGAGCAGCGGATCGGCCAGTTGCGTTACTCGTCGCGTCTTGCTCATGGATTTTCCTCCCTGCTTCAGCGTTGCCTTGCCTTCCTCAGGACGGGGCCGATGCCAGCGTCTTCATCTCGCCGGGTCGGCCCGGCTTGCCGTTCGCGGCGCGGAACTGGCGGATTTGCGCCGGGATTCCCATCAGCCCGGTGGGCAGGTAGAGAATGGTCAGCACGTAGACGCCGCCCAGCACATACTGCCACCACGGCACGAGCGTGCTCAGATATTCGCGCAGGGCGAAGACGATGCCCGCGCCGATCGCGCCGCCGACCAGCGTCCCGGCCCCGCCCAGCACCACCATGAGCAGCGCGTCGACCGAGGTGGTCAGCACCACGGTTTCGGGGCTCACATGGCCGTTGATGTGCGCCCACAGCACGCCCGCAAGACCGCCAAAGGCGCCGGCGATCACGAAGGCCAGATATTTGTGCAGCCAGGTATCGTAGCCGAGGATCTGCATGCGCAGCTCGCGCTCGCGGATTCCTTCGAGGCTGCGGCCGAAGGGCGAGCGCACGAGCACGTAAAGCGCGGCAAGGCTCGCGGCGAAGAACCCGAAGACGAGGAAGAAGAGCGTTCTCTCGTCGGTGAGGTCGAGGCCGAAATTGGGTCGGCTGCCGACATTGATGCCGTTGTCGCCGCCGGTAAGCGAATTCCAGCGATAGGCGAGGCCCCACACGCACTGGCCGAGCGCAAGCGTGATCATCAGGAAATAGACGCCGGTCGCGCGCAGGGCGAAAAGCCCGAACAAGGCGGCGAGCGACGCGCCGAGCAGCACGCCCGCCGCCGCCACGAGCCAGAAATCCCAGCCGAGGCCGATATGGTAGCGCGTCGCCAAGATCGCCGTGAGATAGGCGCCGACGCCGAAATAGGCCGCCTGGCCGAGCGAGGGAAGGCCGGTGAAACCGAGCAGCAGGTCGACGCTCATGGCCAGAATCGCGAAGCACATGGCGCGCGTCGTGAGCAGCACCACGAACGAGCCGGAATGCGGCACCACGACGAGGAGCGCGACGAGGAGCAGGACGACGGAGAGGATCTTGATCGTCTCGCGCATCGCGCCCCGCTCACTCGCGCCCGAACAGGCCGGTCGGCTTCACGGCCAGGATCAGCACCATCGGCGCGTAAAGGGTGAAGTAGGACACTTCCGGAAACAGCGCCTTGCCGAAATTGTCGGCAAGCCCGACGGCCAGCGCGCCGATCGCGGCGCCGCCGAGGCTGCCCATGCCGCCGATGATCACCACGGCAAAGGCGAGCGGCAGGATCTCGAAATCGAGGCCGGGATAGATGCCGAGGAACGCGCCGCCGATGACGCCGCCGAGCGCGGCAAGGAACGCACCGAGCGCGAAGATGAACATCGAGACGCGGTTGGTGTCGATGCCGACTCCGCGCGCCATCTGCGCGTCGTCGACCGTGGCGCGCACCGCCGCGCCCATGCGCGTCTTCTCCATGACCAGCCAGAGCAGCGCCCCGATGACGATCGCCATGCCGATCATGAACACGCGGTAGAGCGGAAAATAGAGGCCGCCGACGACGACGCTCGCGGTCATCTCGCCCGGCGGGTTGATGTCCATGTTGTTGCCGCCCCAGATGTCGAGCGCCGCCTGCTGGAAAAGGAAGGCGAAACCCACGGTGAGCAGGACCTGGCGCAGGACGTCGGTCTCGATGGCGAGGACGGGTATGCGAGCCAGGAGAAAATAGGCGATCGCCGCGCATGCCACGGCGAGCAGGACCAACACGCTGAGGGAACCGCCCGCCGCCGCGCCCCAGCGCGCGGCGAAGGCGAGCGCGCCGAGCACGCCGAGGCCGGCGGCGATCAGCGCGGTGCGCAGACGCGCGAAGCCTTCCGAACGGAGGAACAGCCGCTCCATCGCGATGCCGATCGCGGCCACGGCCAGCGCCGCCGCGGGCAACGACAGCGCCCAGGAGCCGGTGGCACCGATCACGGACAGCGCGATATAGCCGCCCCACAGGAAATAGGCGCCGTGCGCAAGATTGACGATGCGCATGACGCCGAAAATCAGCGACAGGCCGCTGCCGACGAGAAATAGCAGCGCGCCGTAGGAAATCCCGTTGAAGGCCTGGACCACCCAGAACTGCGCGCCCATGAACCCCCTGGTCCTTCTTATACGAAGGTTGCAGGAAGCTTACCCCAGCCGAACCGGGATTGAACCCCCCAGGGGTTCGCGCACGGAACCAGGGGCGAAAGCCGTGGGGACGCGGGATGCCCGCACCGGGGGAGGCGGCAGGCGCCGAGGCGGCCGAGCCTCGCCCGCCGCGCGCGGCCTACGCGTCACCGGGGCCTGTGGGCCCAAGGCATGTCGGCCTCACCATTCGCCCGGCACGGGAATGGAAGCGCGCCGTCGCCGGCCGCGGCGTCGGCATGGGCAGCGAAACGGGACGCGTCAGCCGCGCGCTCAACCCGCGCGCGGTGCGCCCGAGCGGATCTTGCGCCGTTTCAGCCCCGCCATCCTCTCCAACACGGCACAGACCGCGGCAGTGTCCTGCGCGCCGAGCCCCTGCTGCTGCGCGCGCCGATAGATGGGTTTCGAGGCATCGAACATCGGCGTGGGCGCCTTGATCCTGCGCGCATAGTCGCCAATCACCCGCATGTCCTTGTCCCAGACATCGATCTTCATGGTGACGTCGCCGTAGTCGCCCTTGACCATCATGGGCGCGCGCAGTTCGAAGACCCGCGAATTGCCCGCGCCGGCGCGGACGAGGTCGTAGATCAGGCGCGGCGGCAGCCCGGCTTTCATGCCGAGCACCATGGCCTCGGCGCTGGCCACGTTGTTGATCGCGACGAGAAGGTTCGCGACATATTTCATCTTGCTGCCGTTGCCGAAGGCGCCCACGTCGTAGACGCGCCGACCGAAAGTCTCGAGCAGCGGCTTGATCCGCCGGATCGCGCGTGGGTCGCCGCTGGCGTAGAAGACGAGATCACGGCGGGCGGCCTGCGCGCCGGTACCGCTCACCGGCGTATCGAGCATCACGTGGCCGGCCTTGGCGAGCAGGCGTGCCGCCTTCTCCTTGTCCGCGATCGCGAACGTGCTCATTTCGACCACGATCCTGCGCGGCAACCGGGCCGCGGCGAGGCGGCGCACGGTCTCCATCAGCGCGCGCGGATGCGGCAGGCTGGTGAGAAGGACCGGCACCTGCGCGGCGACGTCGGCGGCATCGTTCGCGAGCACGACCCCGGCGCGCCTGGCTTCGCGGCGGCGCGCCGCGTCGGTGTCATGGCCCACCACGTGCCAACCGGCGGCGACGAGATTCCTCGCAAAGGCTCCGCCCATGATGCCAAGGCCGATGATGCCCACGGTGCGCCGCGTCCCGTCCTTCGCCATTCCCGTTCCTCCCGCCGAAAGTGAGTCGGTTTTTCAACCACGGCAATTCTCATAGGCGCTTCGCCCCGAACCTGTCGAGTAGGACCGCGCTCGCCACCTTTTCCGCGGTGATGCGATCGCCTATCGTCGTTCCCCGCGGCGATGGAGGGGGAGGAGTCATGAAGCTAGGCATCGCGGGTCTCGGCGCCATGGGCGCGGCGGTTGCGGCGCGCCATCTCGGCCTCGGTCACGAGGTCACGGTGTGGAATCGCACGCCGGACAAGGCACGGCCGCTCGGCGAGGCCGGGGCGCGAGTGGCGAAGTCGCCGGCCGAGGTCGCCGCCGCGAGCGAGGCCGTCATCACGCTGCTCACCGACGGCGCGGCCATCGACGCCGTCTACAACGGGCCGGACGGCCTGCTGTCCGGCGACGTGAAGGGCAAGCTGTTCCTGGAGATGAGCACGGTCGCGCCGCAGGTCGAAATCGATCTTGCACGCAAGGTGCGCGCGAAGGGCGCCGTGATGGTCGAATGCCCCGTCGGCGGGTCGACGACACCGGCGCGCGAAGGCAAGCTGCTCGGCCTCATGGGCGCGGAGCCCGACGATGCCGAACGCGCGCGAGCGATCCTCGCGCAGATGTGCCGCAAGGTCGTGCATTGCGGCCCGGTCGGCACCGGCGCGGCCATGAAGCTTGCGATCAACCTGCCGCTGATGGTGGCCTGGCAGGCCTATGGCGAAGCCTTTGCCATTGCGCGCAGCGTCGGCTGGGAGCCGCAACGGCTGCTCGACCTGTTCGTCGAGAGCAACGGCGCGAACAACGCGCTGAAGATGCGCGCGGACATGATCGTCAACCTGTTCGCGGGCAAGGACCCGGGCCCGACCACCTTCAGCATCGCCAATGCCGTGAAGGATCTGCGCACGATGATCGCCACGGGCGAGGCGCTCGGCGCCGACATGCGCGCCACGCGCGCGGCACTGTCGGGCTTCGAGGAAGCCTACCGCGAGGGCCTCGGCGAGGCCGACGGCGCGCGGATGTCGGTCTATTGGGCGGAGCGCGGAGGCCGCAAATGAAACTGTTTTCCTTTTGGCGGTCGCTGGCCACGTTTCGCGTGCGCATCGCGCTGAACCTGAAGGGCATCACGCCCGACGAGGTGATCGACGTCAACCTCATGCGCGGCGAGCAGCGCGCGGAATCGTTCCGCAGGATCAACCCGATGATGGCGCTCCCCGCGCTGATCGAGGACGACGGCACGGTGCTGTTCGAGTCGCTTGCCATCATCGAATATCTGGACGAGACGCACCCCGATCCGCCGCTGTTGCCGAGGGATCCCAGGGCACGCGCACGCGTGCGCGGGCTCGCGCAGCTCATCGCCTGCGACACCCATCCGCTGATCGTGCCGCGCGTGCGCGAGTTTCTCGCACGAGAGTACCAGGTCGACGAAGCCGGCGTGCAGAAATGGGGCCATCACTGGCACCGGGAAGCGCTGGTCGCGTTGGAGATGCACCTTGCCGGATCGAAGGAGACCGGCCGCTACTGCCAGGGCGATGCGATCACGATCGCCGACATCTGCCTCGCCGGGCAGGCGGTGGGTGCACAGTACTTCAAATGCGACATCGCGCCCTATCCGACCGTCAAGCGCATCGTCGACACGCTGTTCTCGCTCGACGCGTTCGCCCGCGCGCACCCCTTGAGGCAGCCGGGCGCGCCGGCGACGGTCTGACGGTCCGCGGGGCTCGCGGGTCAGCGCTGCGAACCGATCGCGGCCGCGATCCTCGGCGCGGCCTCCCCGTCGATCGCCCTTTCCCAGACCGCATGGATATGCGCGACCTCGCGCTCGAAGCGCTCAAGGAACAGGCGCGCCTGCGTCGAGAGCGGACGGCGCGTCGGCCGGATGACGACAAATTCCGCATGCATCTCGGGGGCGACGATGGGATTGACGATGAGCTCGCCGCGACCGATGTCGTTGACCGAGATCACGCTCGGCAGGATCGTCACCCAGTCCGAACGGGCCACGAATTCGAGCGTGGCGATCATCGCGTCCATTTCGAGCATGGCGGCGATCTCCACGCCGTGCGCCTGGAAATAGGTCTCGAGATTGCGCCGACGCACATTGTTCGGCCCGGGAATCACGATCTTGAGCGGCGGGCATTCGGCGAGGCGGATCGGCGTGAGTTCGCGGAAACCGCGCGCCGGGCCTGAGATCAGCATCTCGCGGTCGCGGACGAGCAGGCGCGATTTCAGTCCGATCGTTCCTTCGAAGGCGGGGACGATGGCGAAATCGAGCGCGTCGTCGCGAGTCATCTCGGTGAGCAGGTTGCTGTAGCCCTCCACGATATGCAGCCGCACCTCCGGCAGGCGCGGCACGAAATCGTCGAGCACGGGCGCGAGCACCGCGCGGGTGAAGGTCGGCATCAGCCCGATGCGCAGGTCGCCGGTGACCTTGCCCGCAAGCGCCCGCGCCTCCTGGTTGGCCACGTCGAGCGCCCCGACCGCATCCACGCAGCGCTTGTAGTAGCGCAGACATGCCGGCGTCGGCGTCACGCCGCCCGGCCCGCGCTCGAACAGCTTGACGCCGAGCGCGCGCTCGACCGCGGCCACGTGCTGCGAGATGCCCGACTGGGTGGCATTCTCCCGCGCGGCGGCGCGCGTGAAGGAGCCCTCCTCGCAGACTGCGATGACGGCCCGGATCTGCCGCAGAGGAATGTCGGCCATCCGCCCCCGCACCCCGTGGTATTAGAAATTATAATGGCGGATTGCAGAATATATTATTTCTTCTTCAGCGGCCAGCCGGCTTAGCATTCGCGCCGATCAAGGCGCGAAAGGGCGCCACAGCGACGTCGGGAGGACGCCATGGGAGCGAATTTCGGCATTGCCGGCCTCGACTGGCAGCAGCGGGTGAACTGGGATCGGCTGCGCGAGTACCGCATCGAGCGGGCGCGCGCGATGATGAAGAAGCACGGCCTGGGCGCGCTTCTGTGCATGTACGACGAGAACTGCCGCTACATCACCGGCACGCTCACGCCCGGCTGGAACCGGCTCAAGCCCGGCCTGCGCTATGCGCTTCTCTGCGGCGACGGGCGGCCGGTGCTGTTCGAGCAGGGCGACATCGGCTTCCAGATCGAGCGGCATGCGCCCTGGCTGCCGAAGGAGAACGTCCGCCACTCCTTCGCCTGGATCAAGGGGGCGGCGGGTCCCGCGGCGCGCCAGCAGGTCACCAAATTCACCGATGCGATCATCCAGGAGATGAAGCGCCACGGCGTGTGGGGGCAGAAGCTCGGCTGCGACTTCATCGACATCAACATGATCCAGATCTTCCAGGAGAAGGGCATCCACTGGGCCGACGGCATGACGCCGATGATGGAAGCGCGCGCGGTCAAGAACGAGGACGAGCAGGAATGTTTCCGCATCGTCGGCGCGATCGGCGATGCCACGCACTGGGAGTGCATGAAGTTCCTGCGTCCGGGCATTACCGAGAATCAGGTCACCGCGCACCTGATGGAATATCTCTATTCGATCCCCGGCATGGAGGATGTCGAGGACGTGATCGTGTCCTCCGGCCCGAACACCTGGCCCAACTGGCGCAATTTCTCCGACCGCATCATCCAGCCGGGCGACATCGTCTTCATGGATCTCGCCGCGCTCACCTGGAACGGCTACAAGTCCTGCTATTACCGCACCTACTGCGTGGGCAAGGAGCCGACGCAGGAGCAGAAGGATACCTACGAGATCGCCCTCAAATGGCTCTATGACTCGATCGGCGCGGTGAGGGTCGGCGCCACCACGCGCGACATCGCGCTGAAGTGGCCGTCGGCGATGGAAACCTGGGGTTACGAGGACGAAGACCAGGCCGCCGCCAATCTCTGGGGTCACGGCCTCGGCCTGGCGCAGTACGACCCGCCGGTGATCTCGCGCATTTGGTCGCTCGACCACCCGATCGAGATTCAGGAGGGCATGACCTTCGCTCTCGAGACGCAGCACGGCAAGAAGTTCCGCTACGGGGTGCGGATCGAGGAAATGCTGATCGTGAAGAAGGACGGCATCGAGATCGTATCGAACTTCCCGGTCAAGCAGATCACCGTCGTCGATCCGCTGCCGGGCTACGGGGACCACGTCCGCTGAATCGCGACGCCGTCCCCGCTCGCGGAGCACACGTGCCGAACGCGCTCGACGTGCTGGGAGGGACACCGCCCATGTCCGAATTCGTTCTTCCGCTCGAGGATGCGCGCGCCGTCGAGGCCGACCGGGTCGGGCCGAAGGCCGCGGGTCTTGCCGGGCTGATGCGGGCCGGGCTGCCGACGCCGGGCGGCTTTGCGCTGACGGCGGACGCCTACCGCCACCAGATCGACCATCTCGGCCTCGCCGATCTTCTGCGCCAGTACAACGCGGCCGATCCGCCCACGGCGCGCAAGCTGTCGGTGCGGATCAGGCTCGCGCTGCATCAGCAGCCGATCGCGCCTGCGATCCTCGAACCGTTGCGCGCGGCCTGGCGCGCCGTCGCGGCGCAGGGCAGGCGCGGCGCGGTGCGCTCCTCCGCGCTCATCGAGGATCGCCGGGACGCAAGCTTCGCCGGCCAGTTCGAGAGTTTTCTCGGCCTGTCGGAGGAGGGCGAATTCCTGACCGCGGTGCGCGCCTGCTGGGCGGCGCTGTGGACCTCGCAGGCGCGGCGCAGCATGGAACATGCGGGACTGTCACCCGCCGACACCGCCATGGGGGTGATCATCCAGCCGCTGGTCGCCGCGCGTTGCGCGGGCGGCGCGCTGAGCGAGACCGCCGAGGGCCACATGCTGATCTCGGCCGCCTGGGGGCTCGGCTCCGCGATCGCCCAGGGCGAAGTCGTGCCGGATCGCATCATCCTCAGCCGCCAGGGATTCCTGCGCACGCTCGACGCCGGCCGCAAGGGTCACCGCGAGACCTGCGTGCACGGCGCGGCGGCGCCGGAGCCCGTTCCGGCGGCACTGGTCGGCGAGCCGTGCCTGACGCCGGGCCAGGCGGTGGCGCTGGGCCGGCTCGTCCGCAAATGCGAACGGCTCGCCGGCCATCCCGTCGAGATCGAATGGGCGATGGACGAGTACGGCTTCAAACTGCTGCAGTCGCGGCCGCTGCACGTCGAGGCGCCGGTCGTCCCCGACGAGATCTGGCTGCGCCATCCCGGCCTCAGCGGTCATCCGGCCGGCATCGGCTGGGCTGCGGGCCGGGCCGTGGTGGTGAACTGCGAATGCGAACTCGCGCGCGTCGCGCCGGGCGACGTGCTCGTCACCAAGGTCGCGGGGCCCGCGCTCAGTCACGTGCTGCCGCGGGTGGCCGGCGTGGTGGCCGAACTCGGCGGCTCGACCTCGCATCTTGCCTCGCTCGCGCGCGAGCGCGGCATTCCCATGGTGCTGGGCGTGCTCGGGGCGACGCGCGCCATTCCCGACGGCGCACAATGCGCGGTCGACGGCGTGGCCGGCATCGTGCGGTGGCAGCGGTGAGTCCCAGACCGCGCGTGTTCGTGACGCAGCCGATCGCGCCCAGCGCGCTCGCGCGGCTGCGCGCCATGGCCGAGGTCAGGGTCAACGCCGACGCGAGCCGGATCCTCCCCAAAAGCCGGCTGATCGCGGCGGTGAAAAAATGCGACATCCTGTTCTCGCTGCTGCACGACAGGATCGACCGCGCGGTGCTCGCCGCCAATCCCGGCCTGAAGGCAATCGCCTCGATGTCGATCACGCCCGACAATATCGACGTCGCCGAGGCGACGCGGCGCGGGATCGCGGTGACGGTGGTGCCGCCGATCGTCGCCGAAGCCACGGCGGATCTGCATATCGGGCTGATGATCGCGGTGGCGCGCAACCTGGTCGAGGGCGATCGTCTGGTGCGCGCCGGCAGGTTTCCCGGCTCGCAGTCAAACCATCTCGCCGGCAGCCTGTTGTACGGAAAAACCATCGGTCTCGTCGGCGGCGGGGGACGCATCGGCCGTGCCACCGCGCGCCGCGCGCGCGGGTTCGGCATGCGGCTTCTGTACTGGAGCCCGCGGCGCAAGCCCGAGGCCGAGAAGGAACTCGGCATGAAGCGCGTGTCGCTCGAGGAGCTGCTGCGCGAGTCGGACTTCGTGTCGCTGCACCCGCCGCTCAACGCGGAGACGCGACACATGATCGGCGACCGGCAGTTCGCGCTGATGAAGCCGACGGCCTTCATCGTCAACACCGCGCGCGGTCCCATCATCGACGAGAAGGCGCTGCTGCGCGCGCTCAAGACGAAGAAGATCGCGGGGGCGGGACTCGACGTCTTCGAACATGAGCCGCGCCTGCCCGCGGCGCTCAAGAAAATGAAAAACGTCGTGCTCACGCCGCATCTCGGCAGTGCGGTGATGGAGGTGCGCGACCGCATGGCCAATATCGTGGTCGACAATATCGAAACGCTGATCGCCGGCCGCGTGCCGCCGAATTGCATCAATCCGCAGGTGTTCGCGTGAGCCCCGCTCTTCGTCGCGGGCGAACGTTCGCCGAACCCGGCGCCGGCGCTCGTGCGCGTGCAAGTCGGAGGGGATCGGCGCCGTCATGGCGAGAATCCGCGCCGAGGCGGCGAAGCGATCCGGGGCAAGCCATTTCGAATCCGGACCGCGTCGCTGCGCCCGCAACGCGCGCGCGAGGACGGGTCAATATCGCCGAAATCGGCGCTAGAATGGCCGGCACAGGGCGCGAGCGCGGCGGCGGTCCGTGCCGGGGCGTCGCGCCGCAGGACGACAAGTGAGACGTGGGAGACAGGCCATGGCGGACTTGCCCAGGATCGACGTGGTGATCGCCAACAATTTCGGTCATCTGCCGATGTTCGTCGGCGCGGAGAAGGGTTTCTTCAGGAGCCACGGCGTCGACGCCAGTTTCCGCGTGGTGGACACCGGCACCGACATGGTCAACGCGCTGGCGCGCGGGGAGGCGCAGGTCGGCGACATGAGCACGACGACCTATCTGAAGGCGGTGCACGCCGGCAACCCCTTCCAGGTTATCGGCCTCATCATGAACGACGCCACCAACGACCGCTGCGACACGCCGCTCGCCATCGTCACCCGGAAGGGCACGGGCGTGAATGCCGGCAGGATCGCCGATCTGCGCGGCAAGAGGGTCGGCCTCGCCAGGGGCCAGACTTCGGACGAATATTTCAAGATGGTGCTGCGCCGCGCCGGCGTGAAATACGAGGACATCACCATCGAGAACATCTGGTCGCAGTTCGGGCTGGCGCCGGCGCTGCGGGAAGGCAAGGTCGATGCCATCGTGACCTGGGAGCCCTACGTGACGCAGGCGCTCACGCAGGTACCCGATTCATACGAAGTGATCCGCGGCGGCCGGCACATGTCCTACGTCATGGTGGCGGTCGCCCACGGTCCGACGATTGACGCCAAGCCTGCGGTGATCAAGAGCATCGCCGCGGGCCTTGCGCAGTCCTCGCATTTTACCCGCAACAACCGCGACGAGGCGGTCGAGATCTTCGCCCGCTGGGTGCCGGGCACGGACCTCGCCATCGGCAAGAAGGCGGTGCGCCACATCTCCTACGATCCGCGGCTGTCGGCGAACGTGCTGCGCGCCTTCGAGAACGCCGAGGACGAGGTGCTGATGAACACGCTCAAGGGCGCCGCGCGCCTCGACGTGCCGAGCCTGTTCCGGCCGCAATTCATGCAGGAGGTCGAGCGGGAACATCCGGAATATTTCGCCGATCTGCCGAAGCTCTAGGGAATAGCTCGGCGACCTCGACCCGTCGTTGCGCGCCATGCGAGCGCAGGCAAGCGATCCGGAATCGAACCGGCCCGCTCCGGATCGCTTCCCCGCGCGGGCGGTGTGCCCTGCAATGACAGGGTCGGTTCGGTCCGATCGAAGCCCGCTTCCGACGCACGGTCCTGAAAAAGCGAAACCGGCGTTCGGACGAGATCATGCATCAGCCCAAGGTGGGTGAGCATGGCGATCCGTCTTCACGCATCGCGCTCGCGGAGCGCCGGCACGCGGGACGCCGGGAAGACCGCGCCACGGCTCCTTGCCGGCTCGGACCAGGGCGAGACCGTCATTCCGCCGTCCAGCCGCCGTCGAGGACGAGCGCCGCGCCGGTCATCAAGGAGGAAGCGTCCGAGGCCAGGAACACGATCGCGCCGGTCAGCTCCTCGAGCCGCCCCAGCCGGCCGAGCTTGATCTTCGAGAGTACCTCCTCGCGGAAGGCCTTGTTCTCGAAGAAAGGCCGCGTCATCGGCGTCTCGAGAAAGGTGGGTCCGAGCGAATTGACGCGGATGTTGTGCGGGGCAAGCTCGATCGCCATGGCCTTGGTGAAGCCCTCCATGGCGTGCTTGGAGGCGCAATAGACCGTGCGCCGCGCCGCGCCGACATGGCCCATCTGCGAGGAAATGTTGATGATCGAACCGGGCAGCCCGGATTCGATCAGCCGCAGCGCAACGATCTGCGCAACGAAAAAGGCGGCGCGCACGTTCAGTCCCATGATGACGTCGAAATCCTCGACCGTCACCTCGGGGAGCATCTTGGGTCGGTTGGTGCCGGCATTGTTGACGAGCACCTGGTAGGGTGCGCGTGCGGCAAGCGCCCTGCGCACCGCGTCGATGTCGGTGACGTCGAGCGTGAGCGCGTCGGCCTTCCCCCCGCGCGCGCGGATCGCCGCCGCGGCCGCGTCGATCTCGCGCGTGGTGCGCGCGACGAGCGTCACCTCCGCGCCGGCCTCCGCCAGCGCGGCCGCCGCGGCAAGCCCGATGCCGCGTCCCGCGCCGGTCACCAGCGCGCGCCGGCCGTCGAGGCGGAAGGAGGGGATCTTGGCGAGGTCGATGGTCATGGCCGCGTCCTTGGCGCTCCGCCCGCGGAGAGGATGACGGCGGGGGAGGCCGAACCTGCGCGTGGCCGGTGGGAGCCCGATGCGTTTCGAGCGGGGCACGACCGGAACGAGACGACGCCGCCATGGCGAGAAGCCCCGCCAGCGGCGACGAAGCCATCCGGAGCGAGCCGGTTCTCTTCCGGATGGCCTTGCGGCGCTCGCCTCCATGGATTGTCGTCGAGGCAAGCCCCGGCCGGATCGACTCGCCTAGCTGCGCGAGCAGGCCGCCGGCGCGCGATCTCCTTTGAACACGGCTTCCCGCCCTTCGGGATCATGCGCCCGGGCTCACTCCGCGGCCTGTCCGTAGGGCACGTTGCGCCCGCCATAGCGGCGCACGCGGATATTGGCCTGCTCGGCATGGGCGACGAAGCCCTCGAGCATGCACAGCCGCGAGCACACCTCGCCGATCCTGGCGGAAGCTTCGTCGGTAAGCACTTTCTGGTAGGTGCAGGTCTTGAGGAACTTGCCGACCCAGAGGCCGCCGGTGAAGCGCGCGTTCTTTTTGGTCGGCAGGGTGTGGTTGGTCCCGATCACCTTGTCGCCATAGGCGACGTTGGTGCGCGGCCCCAGGAACAGCGAACCGTAGTTCTTCATATGATTGAGGAAGTAGTCGGGGTCGCGCGTCATCACCTGCACGTGCTCGGAGGCCACGCGGTCGGCCTCGCGCACCATCTCCTCGTAGGAGTCGCAGACGATGACCTCGCCGTAATCCTTCCACGCCTGGCCGGCGAGGTCGGCGCTGGGGAGCACCTTCAGCAGTCGCTCGATCTCGCGCATGGTCTCGCGCGCGAGCTTTTCGGAATTGGTGATGAGGACGGCGGGGGAGGTCGGACCGTGCTCGGCCTGGCCGAGCAGGTCTGTGGCGCAGATCTCGCCGTCGACGCTGTCGTCGGCGATGATCAGCGTCTCGGTCGGCCCGGCGAGCAGGTCGATACCCACGCGGCCGAAGAGCTGGCGCTTGGCTTCCGCCACATAGGCGTTGCCGGGCCCGACCAGCATGTCGACGGGCGCGATGGTCTCGGTGCCCAGCGCCATGGCGGCCACCGCCTGCACGCCGCCCAGGACGTAGATTTCGTCGGCGCCGCCGAAATGCATGGCGGCGACGATCGCCGGATGCGGGCCGCCCTTGTAGGGCGGCGCGCAGGCGATGATGCGCCTGACGCCGGCGACCCGTGCCGTCACGATCGACATGTGCGCGGAGGCGACCATGGGATAGCGCCCGCCGGGCACGTAGCAGCCGATCGAGTCGACCGGGATGTGCCGGTGGCCGAGCACGACGCCCGGCAGCGTCTCGACCTCGAGATCGCGCAGCGTCTCCTTCTGCTTCTGCGCGAAGTTTCTCACCTGCGCCTGCGCGAATCTGATGTCGTCGAGGTCGCGTTTGGCGACCTGCGCCACGGCGCGCTCGATCTCCTGGGCGCTCAGCTTGAACGACGGCGGCGACCACTTGTCGAACCGCTCCGACAGCTCGCGTACGGCAGCGTCCTTGCGCGCCTCGACCGCGGCCAGGATGTTCTCGACCGTCTCGCGCACCTTGGCGTCGGCCGCCTTGATCGCGCTCGCGTCCATTCCGCGTTTGAGCCAGCGGGGCATGGGCTTCCTCCGTGTGTTCGTCTGCCCTCCCCCGAAAGGGGAGGGTCACGGCGTCGCATTCACTTGATCGCCTGCGGGTTGATCGGGCTTCCGGTGCCGCCGGTGATGATGAGCGGCGGACCGCAGAAGAAGAATTCGTATATGCCGTCCTCCGCGCAGTCCTCGGCCAATTCCTTGAGATAGAAGATTTCCCCCATGCACAGCCCCATGGCCGGAATCACCACCCAGTGCCACGGCTGGTTGGCCTCCGTCGTCTCGTTCGGCCGCACTTCCACGCCCCAGGTGTCGCTGCAGATGGCCGCGATCTGCTTTTCCTGACACCAATAGCAGTTCTCGAACTTGACGCCCGGCGCGTCGCCGCCGGCATAGCCGCCCCAGTTCTTCTCGGCGAGACATCGCTCCATCTGCCCGGTGCGGATGATGACGAAGTCGCCCTTGCGGATCTCGACATTCTGTTCCTTGGCGCAGCGGTCGAGCTCGTCGTTGGAAATGCCTTCGCCGTCCTCCAGCCATTTGACGCCGCGAAAACGGGCAATGTCGAGCAGCACGCCGCGGCCGACCATCTTGTTCTTGGAATGCTCGATGCCGAGCACCGACAGGCCGCGCGAGTCGATCAGCCGTGCGTCGTAGCCGTTATACGCCTTGTCCTCGTAGAAGATGTGTCCGAGCGCGTCCCAGTGCGTGGCACCCTGCACGCACAGGGTCAGGGTATCGTCGGCATAGCGAATCTTGTTCCAGTCCTGCTGGCCGGCGACCGCGTCGGTGCCCGTGGCCAGCATCTGGTGGATCGGATTGAAGCGGCCGCCGAACAGTCCGGTCTGCGGACCCGTGCGATCGAGCGGGATGCCGAGCGCGAACACCTTGCCGGTGCGGATGAGGCTTGCCGCCTTGACGATGTCCTCGGGGGTGACGTGGTTCAAGGTACCGATCTGGTCGTCCTTGCCCCAGCGCCCCCAGTTGCACAGCTTCTGCGAGGCCTCGGCAATCGCCTGTCTGCCGACCTTGATGTCCATTGAGCCTATCCCTCTCTGCGATACGGTGATCCCTGCCCGCGGCGCGCGGGCCGCGCGCAATAGTGCGCCACGCGCCGGTGTTTCAGCAAGCGGTGGGCGACTTTGACGAGAAATGCCGGGCCTGCGCATGACGCAAGTTGCAGGGCCGGCCGCTCAGGGAGAACGGACATGAAACGCAATCTGATCGCGGCCGCGCTCGCGGCCATCGTGCTTGTGGCACCGGCGCGGGCGGGCGACATCGTCGATGAGTGGGCAAGCGTAAAGGCACCGCCGCCGCCGCAGCTCAAGCCGGTGACGGTCGATCCGCAGAGCACGGCGCTGCTGATGCTCGACTTCATGACGCAGAACTGCGGCAGGCGGCCGCGCTGCATGGCGACGATCCCGGCCATGAAGAAGCTTCTGAACGCGGCGCGCGCCGCCAAGGCGACCGTCGTCTACTCGATCATCCCCAACTCGACGACCGCCGACGTCATCCCGGACGTGGCGCTGCGTCCCGGCGAGCCGCACGTGCTGGCGGGGCCCGACAAGTTTCTGCACACCGACCTCGAGCGGATCCTGAAGGAGAAAGGCATCAAGACCGTCATCACCGTCGGCACCGCGTCGAACGGGGCGGTGCTCTTCACCGCGGCCGGCGCGGCGTTCCGCGGCATGAACGTCATCGTGCCGGTCGACGGCCTGTCGGCAGTCGACGCCTATGCCGACTACAGCACGGTGTTCACCTTCACGAGCGCACCGCTGCTCGCGCCGAAGACGACGCTCACGCGGAGCGACATGATCAAGTTCTGACGCGTCCCGGCGTGCTCCATCGGTGGGGCAAAGGCGCGGCCGTCGCGGTCGCGCTCCCCGCGCCGCAGGCGACGGCGACGCTCACACCTTTCCCAGGGCGCGCAGGATCTTGCCCGGCGTGAAGGGCATGTCGGTGAGCGGCTCGGCGCCGAGCGGGCGCAGCGCGTCGTTGATGGCGTTCATCACCGCGCCCGGCGCGCCGGCGGTGCCCGCCTCGCCCGCGCCCTTGGCGCCGAGCGTGCTGTCGGCGGTCGGCGACACCACATGGCCGCATTCGATGTCCGGCATTTCCGCTGCCATCGGCACCAGGTAATCGGCCATGTTGCCGTTGAGCAATTGCCCGCGCTCGTCATAGAGGCATTGCTCGAACAGCGCCGCGCCGATGCCCTGCACCACGCCGCCGCGGATCTGCTCCTCGACCAGCTGCGGGTTGATGACGGTGCCGCAATCCTCGACGCACCAGTGCTTCAGCAGGGTGACGAAACCGGTCTCGATGTCGACCTCGAGGTAGCTCGCCTGCACGCCGTTGGTGAAGGCGAAGGGCCACGCGCGGGGAACGTAGTGGCGCGTGGCCACGAGCTCGGCCTGCAGTCCGGACGGCAGCGTGTCCGGCCGGAAATAGACGACGCGGGCGAGCTCCTCCAGGGAAACGCGCTCGTTGCCCGTCGCCCGGTCGACGACGACGCCGCTGCGGATGTCGAGATCCTCCGGTTTCGCCTGCAGCATCGCGCCGGCAACCGCGAGTACCTGGGCGCGCAGCGCCGCGCCGGCGCGCCAGGCCGCCTCGCCGCCGATGCCGGCGGCGCGCGAGGCCCAGGTTCCGCCGCCATAGGGCGTATGGTCGGTGTCGCCGGTGATCACGCGCACGCGCTCGATCGGCACGCCGAAGGCGGTTGCCGCGACCTGCGCCACCACGGCCTCCGCGCCCTGGCCCTGCTCCGTGACGCCGGTGTGCACGCTGATATTGCCCTGCGCGTCGAGCTTCACGGTGGCGCCGTCCTGCGAGGAGATGCGCGCGCCTCCCACGCCGTAGAAGGCGGCCGAAGGGTTGGTCACCTCGATGAAGCTCGCAAAACCGATGCCGCGATAGATGCCGCGCTCGCGCAGCCGCTTCTGTTCGGCGCGCAGGCCGGCGTAGTTCATCATGGCGTCGAGATGCGCCAGCGCTTCGTGATGCGACAGCTTCTCGAACTTGAGCCCCGATGCCGATTGCGCCGGATAGGCGTCGTCGGCGATCAGGTTGCGCCGCCGGATCTCGAGCGGATCCATTCCGATCCTGGCGGCCGCCAGCTCGACCAGCCCTTCCGTCACCGCGGTGGCGATGGGATGGCCGACCGCGCGGTACTGGCACATCACGTTCTTGTTCTGGAACACCACCCGCGCCCGTGCCCGATAGTTGGCGCAGGCATAAGGCCCGCCGACGAGATTGACGATCTGGTTGGCCTCGATGCCGGAGGTACGCGGGTAAACCGAATAAGGTCCGATGCCGGTGAGGTCGTCGATCTCGAAGGCGGTGATGGTGCCGTCCTTTTTCACCGCGATCCTTGCCTTGACGCGGTGGTCGCGCGCGTGGATGTCGGTCACGAAGCTCTCGATGCGGTCGGCGACGAATTTCACCGGGCGCTTGAGCAGCTTCGACAGCGCGACCGTGGCCATCTCGTCGGCATAGGCATGCACCTTGATGCCGAACGAGCCGCCGACGTCCTTGGTGACGACGCGCACCTGCTGCTCGGCAAGGCCGAGATGTTTGGCAAACAGGTTCTGCATCATGTGCGGCGCCTGCGTGCCCTGGTAGACGGTGAGCCGCTGCTCGCCCTCGTTCCAGTCCGCGACGATCGCGCGCGGCTCGAGCGTGACGCCAGTGTGGCGGCCGAACCGGAACGTGGTCTCGACCACCGCATCCGCCTCGGCAAAGGCCGCGTCCACCCTGCCGACGTCGAGCGCACGTTCGAAGCACAGGTTGTCGCCGAGCGAGGGATGGATGACCGGCGTCGCCGGGTCGAGCGCGGTCTCCGGATCGGTGACCGCAGGCAGCGGCTCGTAATCCACTTCGACCAGCGCCGCGCCGTCCTCGGCCTCCGCGCGCGTGCGCGCGACGACCGCGCATACGGCCTCGCCCTGCCAGCAGGCGCGCTCGACGGCGATCGGCGGCTGCGGCGCCGATTTGAGGCCCTTGAGATGCGTGAGCACGCCGACCCAGGGCGTCATGACCGCGGCGAGCTGCGGGCCCGTGACCACCGCGATCACGCCGGGCGAGCGTGCGGCGGCTTCGGTGCGGATGCCGAGAATGCGCGCATGCGCATGCGGGGAGCGCACAAAGGCGACATGCGCCATGCGCGGGAGCACGACGTCGCTGACGAACTGGCCGCGTCCCTGCACGAGCCGCGCGATGTTCGGGCGCGGCACCGACCGGCCGATATAGGAGTTCGGCCGGTCGAGGGCGCTCAGGATCGGCGGCTCGTCCGCGGCAATCTTCATGGCTGCGTGGCTATCCCCGGCGCGGCGCGCGCGGCGGACGGATCGGACGGCCTGGCGCGCTCAAAGGAACCGCGTCGGCCACAGGATCGTGCGCCACATGTGCGCGGACGGGCTGTTGTCGAGCCCCAGGCCTTCCTTGGGCTGCCGGAAGTTGCGGCCGATGATGTCGACGAAGTCATCGAGATTGACCTTGGCGTTGGGATCGAAGGAATAGATGTCGTTCACGCAGATAAGCCGCGCGGTCATGTACCACTTGTGCTTGCGCGCGCGCTTGTACTCCTCGACGATGTAGGGTTCGGGCCGGTAGTCGGGCCCGAACAGCTCCTTGTAGAGATCGGGATAGCCGTAGCCGACCGACTCGTCCGGGAAGAAGCGCAGCGCCTGGTGCGTCTTGACCGCCCAGGCGACTTCCTCGTCCACATAGGGCTCGATCATCTGCGCGCCCCAGTAGCCGTGATCGCAGCGGATGAAGCTGACGATGGCGATGTCGTGCAACAGGCAGGCGAGCACCACCTTTTCCGGCTGGCCGGCTTTCAGCGCATGCGTGGCGCTCTGCAGCAGGTGGGCGGTCGAGGCAAAGCGATGCCGGAAATAGTCCACGAGCGTCGGCTTTTCCGGCATCGGCGGAAGCCGCGGGTCCGCGCCCATCAGGAAATATCGCCCCGGAAATTTGGCCTTCATTTCCGGGCTCGTGTCCATCTTCACTTCACCATCCATCAGATGCGCGATGGTCGACTTGGTGATGATGCGTTCCATCTCGTGCATCTTCGCCTCTTCCAGCGCATCGGCGCGCTCGGACATCGACAGCGGACGGTCATGATCGTGCATGGGCTACCTTCCTTCCGCGCGCTTTCCGCGCCTGCCCCCGCGCAGGGGCGAGATACCGGGTTCGCGACCGCACCGCGTTCATCGGGTTTCTCCCGCACGCGCGCGCGCCACGGCTTCGATCGCATCGATGATGGCGTGATAACCGGTGCAGCGGCAATAGTTGCCCGAAAGATGCGCGCGGATTGCCGCGCGACCTGGGATCCCGCCGCGCCGCAGCAGATCCTGCGCTGCGAGAATCATGCCGGGCGTGCAGTAGCCGCACTGCAGGGCATTGCGCCGCCGGAAGGCTTCCTGCAAATCGGCAAGTTCCCCGCTGTCGGACAGGCCTTCGATGGTGTCGACCGCGGCGCCGTCGCATTGCACCGCGAGCATCAGGCATCCGCGCACGATCTCGCCGTTGACGCGCACGGTGCAGGCGCCGCACACTCCGTGTTCGCAGCCCACGTGGCTGCCGGTGAGCGCCAGGTCCTCGCGCAGGAAATCGACCAGCGTCTTGCGCGGTTCGACGCGTGCGCTCACGCGCTCGCCATTGACGATCAGCATGATGTCGAGCGCGCGCCCGCTCATGCGTGCGCCTCCCTCAACTGCCGCGCGACGCGCCGCAGCAGCACGCCGGCGAGATGTCTCTTCACCGCCCCCGTCGCCTGCGCGTCGTCGGGTGGGTCGAGGTCGAGCGCATTGACGGCGGCCTCGACGTCGCCGTCAACGAGGGCTGCTTCGGCTCCGCGCGCGCGCAGCGGCGTTGCGCCGACGCCGAAGAAGGCGAGCCGCACGTCGGCAAGCCGCCCGCCGTCGACGCGCGCGCTTGCCGCGAGCCCGACCAGCGCATAGTCGCCGTGGCGTCGCGACAGTTCGGCAAAGCCGACCCGGGTGTCCCGGCCTGCCGCGGGCACGCGGACGGCAGTCAGCATCTCGTCCGGCGCCAGCGCGGTCTCGAACAGCCCCTTGAAGAATTCCTCCGCCGCGATCCGGCGCGTGCCCCTGGGGCCGCGCGCCTCGACCTCGCCGCCGAGCGCGAGGAGACACGCCGGCAGTTCGGCGGCCGGGTCGGCAAGCGCGAGCGAGCCGCCGATGGTGCCGCGATTGCGGATGGCGACATGGCCGACATGCGGCAGCGCGCGGGCGATGAGCGGCGCCTGCGCGGCGACGATCGGGGAGTGCTCGGCCTCGACATGCCGCACGAGCGCGCCGATCTCGACCATGCCGTCGCGCAGGACAATGCCGCCGAGACCCTCGATCCCGTTGATGTCGACGAGCAGGGCCGGCGTCGCGAGCCGCATGTTGAGCAGGGCGATCAGGCTCTGGCCGCCCGCGAGCAGGCGTGCCTCGCGCGTGCCGAGCAGCGCGATCGCCTCCTCGACCGAATGCGCTTTCCTGTAGGCAAACGGCGCCGGCTTCACGCGCGCTCCCAGGCATGGTGCTGTCGACCGTTATTGTGACCGAGATCGCGGCCCGGTCAATGCAGGCTGTGCCCGGCGGCGGGCGCGAAGCTCCAGGCGCCGTAGCCGACCACTTGCTCGCGCGGCCCGGCGGTGTCGCCGGAATTGCACAGTGCAAGGCGTCGCGCGGCGAGCCCCCGCCGGGCGCTCTCGCGCAGCAGGCCTGCCACGGCGAGCCAGCCGCAGGCCCGCGCCGGGCCGAGCGCCGTCTCCTCGCCGCGCTCGATCGCCGCCGCGGTCGCTGCGTCAAGCCGCCGCGCGGTGTCGTAGTCGTGGTAATGCGAGAGATCGGAGCTCGCCACGACCAGCGTCCGCGGGCCGTCCCAGACCCGCGCAAGAACCTCGGCGACGTCCTGCGGGCGGGCCTCGCCGACGAGCACCGGCACGAGCCGGAAGGCCGGCAGGACGGCCTGGAGGAAGGGCAGTTCGACTTCGAGCGCGTGCTCGGGCGCGTGCGCGCGGTCGCTCTCGATCACGCAGGCAAGAGTTGCAAGAGCGGCGAGCGCCGCCCGGTCGACCGCGACGGTGCCGAGCGGGGTTTCGAAGGCGTCGACGGTGGGGATGGCGATGCCGCGAACCGGCACATAATGCGCCGGCCCGACGATCACCACCCGCGCAATCCGCGCCGCGACGCCGCGCAGGGTGGCGAATGCCGCGCCGGCCACACGGCCCGAATAGACATAGCCCGCGTGCGGCGCGATCAGCGCGGCGGGCGCCGCGGTCGCGGGTGCATCAGCCTCGGCGAGGAACCGCGCGACCTCCGCGCGCAGGCGCGCGGGATCGGCGGGGTAGAACCGCCCGGCCACCGCCGCCGGTCGAACTTTTTCTCTCGCGGTTGCCGCGGGCATGGCGCAGACCCCCGTGCCGGCCTCCGGCGTCGACGTGACATATATACATTATAATATGTTGCGATCCGCGGGTTCCGCCCGGAGGCCGCATGGAGGAACGGATCGAGGGTGTGAGCGGCCGCTACTGGCACCGGCGCGAGGACGGCCGCATTCAATGCGACGTCTGCCCGCGCTACTGCAGGCTGCAGGACGGCCAGCGCGGCCTGTGTTTCGTCCGCGCGCGACGCGGCGACGAAATCGTGCTCACGACCTACGGCCGCTCGTCGGGCTTCTGCATCGACCCGATCGAGAAGAAGCCGCTCAATCACTTCCTGCCCGGCACGCCGGTGCTTTCATTCGGCACCGCCGGCTGCAATCTCACCTGCAGGTTCTGCCAGAACTGGGATATTTCGAAGGCGCGCGCGCTCGACCGCCTGCAGGCGGCGGCCTCGCCCGACGCAATCGCTCGCGCCGCAGTCGAAAGCGGCTGCCGTTCCGTCGCCTTCACCTACAACGATCCGGTGATCTTCCTCGAATACGCGATCGACGTCGCGCAGGCCTGCCGCGCGCGCGGCGTCAAGACGGTGGCGGTCAGCGCCGGCTATATTGCGCCCGCGCCCCGCGCGGAGTTCTTCCGCTGCATGGATGCGGCCAACATCGATCTCAAGGGATTCACCGAAGGTTTCTACCGGAACCTGTGCAGCGGGCATCTCGCGCCCGTGCTGGAGACGCTCGAATATGTGAGACACGAGACGGCCTGCTGGCTCGAGATCACCACGCTGCTCATCCCCGGCGAGAACGACTCGCCGCAGGAGATCGCGGCGGAAAGCCGCTGGGTGATGGACCATCTCGGCCCCGACGTGCCGCTGCATTTCACCGCCTTCCATCCCGATTGGAAGATGACCGACAAGCCGCCGACGCCGCCGCGGACATTGCACCTCGCACGCCGCATCGCGATCGATGCGGGGCTGCGCTACGTCTATACGGGGAACATCCGCGATCCCGCCGGCCAGACCACCTTCTGTCACGGCTGCGGCGCGGTCCTGGTCGGTCGCGACGGGTACGAGCTCACGGCATGGGGGCTTCGTGGCGATGGCACCTGCGCGGCGTGCGGCGTGCGTTGCGCCGGCGTGTTCGACGCGCGGCCGGGAAGCTGGGGCTCGCGCCGCAGGCCGGTCAGGGTGGATGCGGCCAGCGCATCTTCGTCTTGACGCGGGGGAGGCTCGCAATGACGGTGAAATGGCTCGGGCGCGACGCGTCGCGTCACGCGTCGGCGGTGATGTCGCGCACGATGTCGATCGCCCGCCTGAGCAGCGTCATCGAGGCCTCGCGCGTGCGGAATGCGGCGTGCGCGGTGAGCGTGACATTGGGCAGCGCGGCGAGCGCGTGATCGGGCTTGAGCGGTTCGGCGTCGAAGACGTCGAGACCGGCATGGCGGATCAGGCCGCTGCGCAAGGCCTCGATCAGCGCCGCCTCGTCGATCAGCGCGCCGCGCGCGGTGTTGATCAGGATCGCGCCGGGTTTCATGCGCGCGATACGTTCGCGGCTCAGGAAGCCGCGCGTCTCCGCGTTGAGCGCGAGATTCATCGACACGACGTCTGCGCGCGCGAGCAGGTCCTCGATGCTTGTCATTGGCACGCCGGTCTCGGGCCGCGGCGTGCGGTTCCAGCCGATCACCTGCATGCCGATGCCTTGTGCGATGCGGGCGACCTCGCGGCCGATGCCGCCGAGCCCGATCACGCCCAGCGTCTTGCCATGGAGCTGCACGCCTTCGCGCGGCGTCCACGTGCCGACGCGCACCTCGCGGTCCATGCGGGCGAGCTCGCGCGCGCAGGCGAACATCAGCGCGACCGCGTGCTCGGCGACGGCGGTGTCGCCGTAACCCTTGATGGTGTGAACGGTGATGCCGCGCCGTCGCAGCGCGTCCAAATCCATGTAGCTCGCCGCGCCGGTGCCCAGAAAGACGATATGCTTCAGGGCCTTGCACTCGGCCACCAGCTCGGTCGGCAGATAGGAATGGTCGTCGAGCGCGATCGCGTAGCCGTCGAGCAGGCGCGGCAGGTCCTCGCGCGCGAAGGGCCTGCGGTTGACGTCGATCGGCGGATCGTCGGCGCGCACGACCTGCTCCCATATCGGGGCAAGCTGGTCATTGCAGTCCATGAACAGGGCTTTCATGGCGCAAGTCTAGCCGCGCAGACCGCGGCGGCAACCGGGCCCGGCCGCACGCAGGCTTGTCCGTCACGCGGGACGGCGCAGGGGTGACCGCCATCGCGAGGCGGCGCAGCCGCCGAAGCAATCCAGGCGGGCGGTGCCGCGAATCCTGTGCGGGGGGCGTACCGTGCGGCCGCGCCCGATTCTGGATTGCTTCGCGCCCGCTTGCGCTCGCGCTCGCAATGACGGGGAAATGAAATCGCCCGCGCTTTCGTTGGGACTCGCCGCGACGGGTGATATCCCCGCATGGCGCTAGAGCTGCCGGACCTCGCTCAGTTCGAAGCTCACGCCCTCGGGGTTCTCGCCGATCCGCACGGTGTGGTCGTCTTCGAAGCGATAAGGCGGCACCGGCAGGTTGTAGGGCGCCGGCACGCCGTTGAATACGCGGCCGGCGAGATCGTATTTGGAGCCATGGCAGGGGCAGAAATAGCCGCCGAGCCAGCCGGCCGCGGGCGTGCTGGGACTGGGATTGGGGAAGTATTCGGGAATGCAGCCAAGATGCGTGCAGATGCCCACCAGCACGGCATATTCGGGCTTGATCGAACGGTGCCAGTTCCTGGCATAGGGCGGTTGCTGGAATACGTCCGAATTCGGATCGCTCAGCTGCGACAACAGCCGCGGGTCGCGCAGCATCGTCAGCGCCGCGGGCGGGCGATGCACGATGAAAATCGGTCGCGAGCGCCAGAATACCTGGATCTGCTGGCCCGGCGCGATCCTGCCGACGTCGACGGAAATGGGCGCGCCGGCCGCGATGGTGGCGCGATCCGGCTCCATCTGTTCGAACAACGGCACGAGCGCGGCAAGCGCGCCGATACCGGCAACGGCGCCGGTTGCCACGTAGAGAAAATCGCGGCGATTGGGTTGCGCAGCGCTGACGTGGGCCGACACGAGGTTTTCCCGTCAAGTGACCGCCGCTCCCGCTTGTTCAACGATCGACGGCGCCGGCGGTTGCATGCAGACCGGTCTTCGCGCGACGAACCGCCGCGGGATCGCGTGGCCTGCGCGGGCGGCGGGTCCGGCCCGCAATCCCGCGGGCGGCGTGCCGGCGTTGACGCCGCGCAAGCGCCGGACTACATGGCTGGCGCGCCGAGACGGGCGCGCTCGATGCCCTGCGTTGCTTTTACGGCCGGCCGCCCGGACAAAGTGCCAAGCACCCTCGACACTGCATGACACGTGCGAATGACAGAGTGCGCGGGCGGACCGGCGGCGGCGCGGCGGGAGAGGGTGTCCCTCCGAGCGACATCGCATCGCGGCGAGGCGCGGTCTTGCGCGCGGCGGCGGCGTTCCCGCGCGGCGCGGCTCGACGCGCGCGCAATACGGTAGTGGTCCAAGCATGACGGACGGCAGGAAAGCGGTATGTGTCATCGGCTGGCCGATCGCCCATTCGCGGTCGCCGCTGATCCACAATTACTGGATCAAGCAGCACGGTCTCGACGCGGAATATCGGCGCGAGGCTGTGCCGCCCGGCGAATTCGAGGCCTTCGCCGCGCGGTTGCGGGAGCGCGGTTATATCGGCGCCAACGTCACGGTTCCGCACAAGCAGGCGGCGCTGAACGTGGCAAGCCCCGACGATCGGGCGCGCGCGGTCGGCGCCGCCAACGCGCTCTGGTATGAGGACGGCAGTCTGCGTGCGACCAACACCGACGTCGAAGGATTCCTCGCCAATCTCGACGCCGCGACGCCGGGCTGGGACCGCGGACTCGAAAGCGCGATCGTGCTCGGCGCGGGAGGCGGCGCGCGCGCCGTCGTCTTCGCGCTGCTCTCGCGCGACGTCGAGCGCGTCTACGTGATCAACCGTTCGCCGGAGCGCGCGGCGGCGCTCAAGAAGCAGTTCGGCGCACGCGTGCAGGTCGCGCGCTGGGAGGAGACCACCGGCCTTCTGGGAGGCGCGGGGCTGCTCGTCAACGCCACCCCGCTCGGCATGACGGGGCAGCCGCCGCTCGAGATCAATCTGCGGTGCCCGCCGTCGCTGGTGGTGGCGGATCTCGTCTACGACCCGCTCGTGACCGGGCTTCTGGCCGCCGCGCGCGAGCGCGGGCTGCGCACGGCCGACGGGCTCGGCATGCTGCTGCAGCAGGCCGTGCGCGGCTTCGAGCTGTGGTTCGGGATCCGCCCGCAGGTGACGGCGGAGCTGCGCGCTCTGCTCGAGGCGGACCTGACCCAGCATCTCCCGCCGCGTCCTCACGCCGAGATGAAGCGTCAGGCCGCGCCGGTCAAACCGCGGCGGAATAAGCTGCGTCGCGGGGGGTTCTCGGCGTGAACGGCCGCGCTTCGCGCGGCGGCAGACGCTAGGGAGGACATCATGCTCGGGTCGGTGGCGCTGCGGTGCGCCTTCGGCGCCGCACTCGCGGTTTCCGTGGCGGCAGGCGCGATGGCGCAGCAGCAGGGGCGCATCCGCGGCGAGATCGTCAAGGCGGACGGGCCGACGCTTACGCTCAAGACGCGCGAAGGCGACATGCTGACGGTGAAGGTCGACGACAAGACCCGCGTCTCCGCGCTGGTCAAGGCCTCGCTCGCCGACATCAAGGACGGCAGCTTCATCGGCATCGCCGGCCTGCCGCAACCGGACGGCAGCATCCAGGCCTTTTCGGTGCACATCTTCCTGCCGGAACAGCGCGGCGTGGTACCGGAACGTCACGGTCCCTGGGACGCGAGGCCCGGCAGCACCATGACCAATGCCGTGGTCGCCGCGATGGTCAGCGCCAGGGACGGCACGACACTGACGGTCAAATACACGGACGGCGAGAAGAAGGTGACGATCACGCCGCAGACGGTCATTGCCGCCGTGGCCAAGGGCGATCGCGGCGAGCTCAAACCGGGCGCGCAGGTCATCATCTTCGGCTACGACAGGCAGCCCGACGGCTCGGTGCTGGCCAAGACGATGTATGTCGGCCGCGACGTTGCGCCCGCGATGTGAGCGGGTCGCGTCCGCGCCGCTCTCGGCATGCGGTCGCCGCAACGCGCGGGCGTGACGAAGCGGGAACCGGGGGTCATCCGCCGATGATCCCGCCTGCAAAGCGGATCCCGACGGGATCGACCCGGTCGCGTCACCGCGGGAACGGTCGCACGGGGGACGACGCGGCCATGCAGAGCAAGCCTGTTCGAAGCGCGATGGCATCGTCCTCGCTGCGTTCGGCCTCGTCATGACGGGTCATGATCACCGCCGTCGGTCCTATCCCCTCGTCCTCCGGCGCGGCGCCCGCTTCGTTCCGGCATCGAGGCCGACGATCACGTGACGACCGATGTCGGCGATGCGGTTGATGCCGGTGAGCGCCATGGTGACGTCGAGTTCCTTCTTCAGAATGTCGATCGCCTTGGCCACGCCGGCTTCGCCGCCGGCGCCGAGTCCGTAGACATAGGCGCGGCCGATCAGACAGGCGCGGGCGCCAAGCGCCAGCGCCCGCATGATGTCGGCGCCGGTGCGGATCCCGCCGTCGAACAGCACCTCCACGTCGGCGCCCACCGCGTCCGCCACCTGCGGCAGCATGGAAATCGAGGACGGCGCGCCGTCGAGCTGGCGTCCGCCGTGGTTCGACACCACGATGGCGTCGGCGCCGAGCCTGACCGCCGTCCTGGCGTCGTCGACGTCGAGGATGCCCTTGATCACGAGCCTGCCCGGCCAGATGCTCTTGATCCATTCGACATCCTTCCACGACAGCGCCGGATCGAACTGCTGCGCGATCCAGGCGGCGAGCGAATTCACGTTCTCCATGCCCTTCACATGGCCGGCGAGATTGCCGAACGTCCGGCGGCGGCCGCGCAGGATGCTCCAGGCCCAGGGAAGCTTCGTCGCCATGTCGAGGAGGTTGCCGAGACGCAGCTCCGGCGGCACGGTCATCCCGTTCTTGATGTCGCGATGGCGCTGGCCGAGCACCTGCAGGTCGACGGTCAGCACCAGCGTCGCGCATCCGGCCTGGCGCGCGCGCTCAAGCAGCGCCTTGGAGAAGCCGCGGTCCTTGATCACGTAGAGCTGGAACCAGAACGGCCTGCCGGTCGCCTCGGCGATGTCCTCGATCGAGCAGATCGACATGGTTGAGAGCGTGAACGGGATGCCCGCCGCGTTGGCGGCGTTGGCCGCCAGGATCTCACCGTCGCCGCGCTGCATGCCGCAAAGGCCGATCGGTGCGAGCACGAGCGGCGCGGCGATCTCCTGGCCCACGACGGCAGTCGACAGGCTGCGCGCGGACACGTCCACCAGGACCTTTTGTCGCAGCTTGAGCTTCTCGAGATCGGCGCGGTTGGCGCGCAGCGTTTCCTCGCTGTAGGAACCGCTGTCGGCGTAGTCGAAAAACGCGCGCGGCACCCGGCGGCGGGCGAGCGCGCGAAGATCCTCGATGCAGGTGACGTGTCTCATGTGGCTCGACCCGGTTGCGTCAACCGGGTAGCACGCGGCGGCGGGCCTGCGAAACCGGGCATTTCCGGTCCCGCCGGCCCCCGGAACCCTCGGCCCTTTTACCGTGGTGGTAACGATTCCACACAATTTTTGAAGGCTTTCCTCGGCGCGGCCGATACTATTATAAGCTCTGCGGGCGGTCGGCCGTTGCGCGTGCCTGCGCCGAATGATCAAGACGGGGAACGCGGACGTCGCCCGATCGGCCGGAGGGGCGCCGAGGGGCTTTCACGATGGAACGTCGTTACTTTGGCACCGACGGCATTCGCGGCCGCGCCAATCGCGTGATCACGCCCGAGCTCGCGCTCAAAGTCGGTCAGGCGGCGGGGCTCACCTTCCGCAACGGCGACCACCGGCACCGCGTGCTGATCGGCAAGGACACCCGCCTTTCCGGCTACATGATCGAGAACGCACTCGTCGCCGGCTTCACCTCGGTCGGCATGGACGTGCTGCTGACCGGACCGATCCCGACGCCGGCGGTCGGCGTGCTCACGCGTTCGATGCGCGCCGATCTCGGCGTGATGATCTCCGCCTCGCACAATCCCTATGATGACAACGGCATCAAGCTTTTCGGTCCGGACGGCTACAAGCTCAGCGACGAGGTCGAACTCGAGATCGAGGCCCTGCTCGACGCCGATCTCACCAAGCGTCTCGCCAGGAGCAGCGATCTCGGCCGCGCCCGCCGCATCGACGGCGTGCAGGATCGCTACATCGAATTCGCCAAGCTCACGCTGCCGCGCGCCATCAGCTTCGAGGGCCTGCGCGTCGTGATCGACTGCGCCAACGGTGCCGCCTACAAGGTGGCGCCGGGCGCCCTGTGGGAGATGGGCGCCGACGTCATCGCCATCGGCGTCGAGCCCAACGGCTTCAACATCAACAAGGACTGCGGTTCGACCGACCTCGCCGCGCTGCGCAACAAGGTGCGCGAAATGCGCGCCGATATCGGCATCGCGCTCGACGGCGACGCCGACCGGGTCATGATCGTCGACGAGCGCGGCCAGGTCGTCGACGGCGACCAGGTTCTCGCGGTGATCGCCGAAAGCTGGAAGGAGGACGCACGCCTGCAGCGTCCGGGCGTGGTGGCGACGGTGATGTCCAATCTCGGGCTCGAGCGCCACCTCAAGGCGCTCGGTCTCGAATTGGTGCGCACGCCGGTCGGCGACCGTTACGTGCTCGAGCGCATGCGCAGTGACGGCTACAATGTGGGCGGAGAATCCTCCGGCCATATCATTCTGTCCGACTACACCACCACCGGCGACGGCTTCGTCGCGGCGCTGCAGGTCTTGGCCGTGGTCAAGCGCGCCGGCAAACCGGCCTCGGAAATCTGCCGCCGCTTCGAGCCGCTGCCGCAGGTGTTGCGCAACGTACGCTGCAAGAACGGCGCGCCGCTCGAGAACGCGGCGGTGCGCTCCGCCATCGCCAGCGCCGAACGCCGGCTCGGACGCGGCGGCCGCCTCATCGTGCGTCCCTCGGGCACGGAGCCGGTGATCCGCGTGATGGGCGAGGGCGACGACCCGGCGCTGGTCGAGACCGTCGTCGACGACGTGGTCGAGGCGCTCTCCGCGGCGGTCTGACGTCGCCTGCGCCGCGATCGCGCGCGCGACGGCGCGCGATCTCCGGCCGCCGGTCGGAATGTACGTCGAACCCATCGAAGAAGAATCGGCCGCACGAGGCCTTGCGCGCGGCGCGAGCCCGTCCAGGGTAAACTTCCGGTTAACGCCGGCGCGGGCCGCGGCCGGTCGGCGCCATGGTTAAGAATCGTCGTTAAAAAACACGGTTAAGCGACACTTAACGAATTGCTGGCAAGGTCCCTCGTGAGCGCGCTCCGCCCGGGAGTCGCGGATTCGATGAGGGACGATCATGGTCAGGCGTTTTGCGATCTCGATGCTGGCGGCGATGGCCGCCCTGGCGAGCCTGCCGGCGGCGCGCGCCGCCGATCTTCTGGTGCCGCCGCCGATCATTCCGCCGGAAGCGGGCGGCTGGTACCTGCGGGGCGATATCGGCTTCACCAATCAGAGCGTCCGCAGCCTTTTCAACGTGAACTATTCCGGCTTCCAGTCCGTGACCAATGTCGACAAGGGATTCGATGCGGCGCCGCTATTCGGCCTCGGCGTCGGCTACATGGTCAACAACTGGCTGCGCTTCGACGTGACGGGCGAATATCGCGGCAACGCGAATTTCCACGGGCTCGACGTCGGCCAGCTCCCCGACGGATCGTGCGGCGGCACGCCGCCGTGCTTCGCCGCGGATCGCTACACCGCGAGCAAGTCTGAATGGCTGTTCCTGTTCAACGGCTATGTCGACCTCGGCACCTGGTGGGGCATCACGCCCTTCGTCGGCGGCGGCGTCGGCGCGAGCCGCATCACGATCAGCAATTTCGGCGACTTCTCGACGTGCATCAACAGCTCTTCATGCGCCGGCTTCGGCGGCTCTGATGCCTTCGCCAACACCGCGAGCCAGTGGAATTTCGCCTGGGCAATCCACGCCGGCCTCGCCTATCAGGTCACCCGCAACCTCACGCTCGAACTCGCCTATCGCTATGTCGACCTCGGAAAGGCGCAGAGCGGCGACCTCATCGCCTTCAACGGCACCAACAATTTCTACAACCCGATGGAATTCCACCACATCACGTCGAGCGACCTCAAGCTTGGCATGCGCTGGCTGCTCGACGTGCCGCCGCCGCCTCCGCCGCCGCTGCACAGCCGCGGCTAGCGCGCAGCGCCGCATCAGGCGCGGCGTGGGGACCGTACGGAAACGGGAAGGGGAAGAGGAATGCGCCGGTTGCGGATCGTGCTGCGGAGCCTTGCCATCGGCGCGGCCGTCGCCGTCGTGCCGCCGGGCGCGGCGGTCGCCGGCGGCTGGCTCGATGCGCCGCTGCGCGGCTCGCTGTTCGACGGCTACGCGCTGTGGGAAGGCTTCTATGCCGGAGGCCATGCGACCTATGTCAGCGGTGGCGCCGACTTCAGCGAGGTCAGCCAGTCGGCCGTGGCCGACGCGCTGCGCAACGCGTCCCTCGACGGCACTTTCAGCATCTCGGGTCTGCCCCTGTTCGGCAAGAGCGACTCGAACGGCTCCGGA